>Ga0209012_1000036_pt1 | contig 203695 bp, 199 predicted proteins | sample RS3BMetagenome_FD_184735 | JGI IMG/M metagenome (GOLD analysis project Ga0209012, IMG submission 184735) | Ferric oxide microbial mat and aquatic microbial communities from Rainbow Spring, Yellowstone National Park, USA - RS3B (SPAdes) (version 3) ... | reverse complement strand
CGGAACAATTGCCGGATGATGTTCGCCAGCCCCGGCGCTAACCTTGACTAACAGTATAGATTAGCGCCCACCGAGCGTGACAGGTGGGCGCTATTTGACGCATACATTGAACGCTGGTTGGAGGATGACAAGAAACCGGGTGTGCCACCCAAACAGCGTCACACCGCCATCCGGGTTTATGAGAGGCTTGTGGAGGAGTATCCGGGAGAGTTTCGAGCGGCAGAGTCGACCGTACGGTATTGGGTTCGGCGGTTGCGGGGGAAAACCCCGGAAGCCTACGTTCCTCTCGCTGCAGATGCTGGAGAATTGGCGGAAGCGGACTTTGTTTCCGTCACCATCAAGGTGAATGGGCAGGCAACAGTCGTTCATGTGTTTGTCATGCGGATGCGTTACAGCAGTGTTGTATTCGCCCATGCGTTTTCTACTGAAAAGTTGGAAGCCTTCCTGGAAGGGCATCGACTCGCCTTTGAGTGGTTTGGCGGTGTTCCTGGCAGTGTCCGCTATGACAACCCCAAGACGGCCGTGACGAAGATTCTCGCGGGGCCAGCGCGAGAGGAACACGAATTCCTATCCAGTTTGCGGGCTCATTACTTGTTCGACAGCGATTTCTATCGGCCTGGGGAGCCACATGATTATTCCGATCAATGAGTTATTCCGATCGTCTGGTGCTTGCCCAGGTCAGGGTTCAGGATCAAGCTTAGCTGGCCTCCACCCTTTCGATAGGTCGTACGAAGGACTGCTGAGGGCATAGACCCTGTGAGATATGAGAGGGTAAACCACGAAAGAAACTGGTGGAGATCCAAGGTGTGCGTACCATAGTTTTGAAGGCGGCAGGTAGGCTGCCAAGTTCGGTGCGCCCACTAACGGATAAAATCGTTCTCATGGATGATTTGGCAGTCTGAGTACGGAATGGTCAAATGCGAAATCGTGCGATTGGGTGAGAAAACGGGAGGAAAACGTACTTTCTATGAGAGAGAGAGAAAATGACGAGATACTCTTTCATCCGTTATCCTGTGCGATAAATCTAAAACAAAAAAATCACTATCTTCACTATCTTTCCCGTTGACAGAATTTAAAGAAGTGTGGTACAATTCGCTTAACACAGAGAACGGATGTGCTGGAAATGAACAAAATTTCATCCCCGTCTAACGAAATGCTGACTCGACTGGCTTGGGAATATTACATCAATGATGCGAATCAAGTGGAATTGGCGGCCCGTTATGGCGTTTCTCGGCCCACCATTAGTCGTTTGTTGAAACGAGCCCGTGATACCGGGGTCGTGCAGATTACCATTCGTGCAGATGCAGGGCTGTGTCTGGAATTAGAAAAGACCTTTCAAACTCGTTACCACCTCGGTTATGTACGGATTGTCCCGTCGGCAGAGGAGCCTGATGTCGTGTTGGACGGATTGGGACGGTCGGCAAGCCTCTACCTTAATCGTGCCATTGGGCAGTTCTCGCGGCTGGCGGTGGGATGGGGTCGCACGATTTCGCATATTGCCCGTTTTGCTCAACCTGAAATCTTGTTGTCCAACCGTAGGGATTGTGTGATAGTCGAGATGGTGGGGAATTTTGCCTCCTCTAGTGAGCCGAGCCTAGAGAGCTTGCGATTAGCCGTTAATTTGGCGTCCGCTTATGGACTGGAAGCGCATGTCTTAAGTGCGCCGGCTGTGGCTAATGATGCCATCACGTCGCGCGCATTAAAAGAACATCCTCAGATTGCCGAGGTGTTGAGGTTGGCAGAAGCGGGTGACTTCGCTATCGCAAGCCTTGGCACGGCAGATCAGGAGTCGACTATGGGCCTTTTAGGACTTCTGTCTCACGCGGAACTTGGAGATCTCCGGAAATCCGGTGCCGTCGGCGAGGTGCTGGGCAGATTTTTCGATAGGGAGGGACGCTCCGTGAAGACCGAGTTAGATGAGCGCCTTATCGGCCTTACCTTGGACCAGTTGCGATTGATTCCCGGGCGCATGATTGTCGCAGGTGGATCTCACAAAGCGCCGGCGATCTTAGGTGCGTTGAGAGGCGCATTGGTGACGCACTTGATTACTGATGAAAAAACAGCGCGGGCAGTGTTGGACTTAGAGACAAAAGAGACGCACTTGGGTGCGTCGTAACATGACGGAGGGACGGGACAGCCTATGTATTATTACCCGCTATCTGAAGAATCGGTACGAGATTACGTGCGCCAAAGTGCGTTAATGGGCACCTTATTTGAGCGGGGCGACTCATTGGTGAGTCGGGATTTGGCGGACGGGAACGTCAACCTGGTCTTTCGGGTCGCCTCGACCTCCCAGACACGGTCAGCGATTGTCAAGCAGGCATTACCCTATGCTCGGGCGGTTGGCGAACAGTTCCCCATGCCCTTGGATCGCGCGGAGCGGGAGTGTCGTGTCTTGGAATTTGAATCGCGGTGTTGCCCGGAGCTTGTTCCGCGCGTCTATCACTTCGATCTAACCATGTGCCTAACGGTCCTGGAAGACTTAAATCAACACATCATCCTGCGTCGTGGTTTGAACGAGCAAAAAGTTTATCCCCGCATAGGGCATGATTTAGGCCGGTTTCTTGCGCGAACCCTCTTTTTGAGCTCGGATTTATCATTGGATTCCGCCGCCAAAAAGCAGTTGGTCAAGGAGTTTACCAACCCTGCACTTTGCAAGGTGACTGAGGATCTTGTGTTTACTCATCCGTTTATGAACCACCCGGGTAATCGTTGGAATCCCGCCCTTAAGGCGGATGTTCAGCAAATTTGGGCCGATGAGCATTTGTTGGGCGAAGTCTTGCACTTGAAGCACGTCTTTATGACACATGCCGAATCGTTAATCCACGGAGATCTCCATACGGGTTCCATTATGGTTTCAGCGCAAGAGACCAAAGTGATTGACCCCGAGTTTGCATTCGTGGGACCGATGGCCTTTGATATTGGCTCCTTGCTGGCCAATCTGGCCATGAGCTATACCGTGCAGGATAAGAACCGGGACATTCATGGGGGAACGGTATTTTATGGAGATTGGCTTCTTTTGGTCATGCGAGAGACATGGGAAACCTTCGCACAGCAGTTTCTCGGGTTGTGGGCGGAGACGGGGGGTGAGCTGGGAGTTCCGGAACTGTACCAAGAGGCCTATCTTCGGCGTATTTTACGCGAGGCAACCGGATTTGGCGGGGTAGAAATGATCCGACGGGTGATTGGCCTGGCGCACGTGGCGGAATTAGAGGATATCGTCGACGCCCAGGAGCGAACGGTGAGGGAACGTACCGTTTTGACAATCGGACGGTCGTGGATTTTTCGACAGCATGAGATGGACACCATGGATGACTTACTGCAGATGACCACTGAGATTGTAACGTCACAGCAAAAGGGATGACCGTAGTGGGAGCCTATCATAGCCTTCAGTTTCAGAATGGAATATTGCGGATCTTGGATCAACGCGCGCTACCTCACGATATGATTTATCGGGACCTTACCTCTGTTAGTGAGGTGGTCGATGCCATTCGAACGCTAGCGGTGCGCGGTGCGCCGGCCATCGGTGCAGCAGCAGCCTACGGATTGGTGTTGGCACTAGGAGAGACACCGGGTGGGCCTGAGGGACTGGCCGCTGCAGCAGATGCATTGCAGGCCGCCCGTCCGACGGCCGTGAACCTTAAATGGGCCTTAGGCCGAGTGATGGCGCGAGTCGAATCGGTAACAAGACTATCGCAGGAGGCGTTGCAGCAAGTCGTGCTTGATGAGGCAAACGCCATTGCCCAGGAAGATATCATGAATAACCGAGCGTTGGGGCGGTATGGAGCTGAGCTCATACCGGACGGTGCTTCAGTCATCCATTATTGCAATACCGGCAGTCTTGCTACGGTGGATTACGGAACGGCACTCGGGATAATTCGTGTGGCGTACGAAGATGGGAAGTATCTGCACGTGTATGTGGCAGAGACCCGGCCGTTGTTGCAGGGCACGCGTCTTACCACATGGGAGTTGGGCCAGCTTGGGATCCCCCATACCCTCGTCGTAGATGGAGCGATGGCAGCTTTGATGCGGACGAAACGAGTGGATCTTTGTGTCGTGGGGTGTGACCGTGTCGCGGCGAATGGCGACGTTGCGAATAAAATTGGGACCTATCAGTTGGCGTTGGCGGCCCGTGCCCATGGCATACCGTTTTACGTGGCGGCGCCTTCGGCATCGATTGACTTTGCTCTCCCAAATGGCGCCGCGATTCCTATTGAAGAACGTCCGCCCACGGAAGTCACGGACATAGGCGGGCATCGGATGGCACCTCTAGGTACCCGGGTGTGGAATCCGGCATTCGATGTGACCCCCCATGATCTTATTACGGCCATTATTACGGAACGTGGAATTATCCAGCCGCCTTTTTCAGAATGGTTGTTGGCCCTGCATGAGGCGATTCGTAACCAGCACATCACGGGAGGCGTGAAATGACTCTAAGGGATCAGAAAGTTCAGGACAGATGGCAAGATACGGTGTATACCATGGCGCAGCATATCCGCTATCGGGTACTGGAGCATACGATTGCCCATAACGGCGGATATCTCAGCCAAGCCTGCTCGTCTGCGGAAATGTTAGCCACTCTATATACCCATGTAATGACGTTGGGGGCGAGTGTTGGGCCTCGCATACCGGAGCTCTTTGGCGGCGTGCCTGGATCCACGAACCCCAACTACACGACTGGTGCGTCGTACAATGGTATATCAGCCCCCCACCACGATCGATTTTTCTTCTCCCCGGCACATTATGCCTTGGTGCTCTATGCCACGTTGATCGAGGCGGGACGGATGGATCCGGAAGGGCTAGCTCAGTTCAATCAAGATGGCAGCCGTGTGGAGATGATAGGCGCGGAACATTCTCCCGGCATGGAGGTGACGACTGGGTCACTCGCTCAGGGTCTAAGCCAAGCGGCCGGCGTAGCGCTTGCGCGGAAACTGCGGGGCGATTCCGGACGTTGCTGGGTATTCATGTCGGATGGCGAGTGGCAAGAGGGGCAGACATGGGAAGCGCTGGAGATGTTGTCCTTTTATAACTTAGATAATATTGCAGTCTATGTCGATGTGAATGGACAGCAGTGTGATGGTAGAACCCAAAATGTGATGTCGTTGGGTGATCTTGGTTCCAAGGCGCGCGCATTCGGTGCGCAAGCGTTTCACGTCAATGGCCATGATGTAGATGCCCTCGTAGCGCCCACTCAGTCGTGGGAAACGGGGAGCCCGTTAGTGATATTTGCCGAGACGTGTCCTTGGCAGGGAATTCCGATTTTGGCCGAGCGTAGCCCGAAATTGCACTATGTGCGATTTGCCTCGGCGGACGAACGACAACGCTATAATCAAGCGGCGGATAATTTTTTCCCGGGAGGTGCTGTTGATGGAAATCTTGAGTAAAGTGCATGCCAAGCACCTCGTGACATGGGCTAAAGAACGGCCCCAAGTGGTGGTATTGTCTGCGGATCTCACCAGTTCCACTGAGATCGATCTATTCCGTGACTGTTATCCCGAACGATTTTTTTCTATGGGGATGACGGAACAAAATATGTTAAGCGTTGCCGGAGGGTTAGCGCGTGAGGGATATGTCCCATTTATTCATACCTTTGCAGTGTTTATGTATCGGAGGGCGTTAGACCAATTGGCGATGTCCATCGCCTATCCAAATCTTCCGGTACGATTGGTTGGATTTCTACCGGGGATTATGACGCCCGGGGGAGTGACCCACCAAGCCATCGAGGACGTGGCGATTATTCGGGCGATACCCAACATGACCATTCTGGAGTGTGGGGATGCGACGGATGTGGAATCGGTATTGGACGTGACTGAGACGGTGTCAGGACCGGTGTACATCAGAATGCTCCGCGGAGAGATTCCGCGCCTTTTCCCGCAAAACCAACCCATGCGACTGAATCGCTCGCGCCTCTTGAGTGAAGGCAGTGATGTCACCCTGTTGAGTAGCGGGATTTGCACCGAGGAGGCATTACGGGCCATCGCCGTACTCCAGCAGCGTGGGGTGGGCGTAGAACATCGTCATGTCAGTACGTTAAAGCCATTTACCGATCCCGAACTGCTCGGGTCGTTGGAGAAGTCGCGATACGGGGTGATCACTATGGAAAATCACACGGTGATCGGTGGGCTAGGTTCAGCGGTTGCGGAATTGATGACTGACCATGGACTGGGACGCCGATTAATTCGCATGGGGCTTCCCGATCAGTTTGCTCACGGGGCCAGTCCTCGCTATCTATTGCGGGAATACCATATGGATGCGCGCGGATTGGTGGATCAGGTCGAGGCATTAGTGGGGACATCGCTTCATATCGGAGATGAAGAATTAGAGGCCGTGCGGATCGAATCGGGCTCTCCTAGTGCCAAGGCGGAGGAACTTTAATGGGAAGTTTCCAGGGAGAGCCCTTAAGTGGTGAGAGGTTTGGTGTGACCTATCGGATAACCGCAAGAGCTGAGGACATTCACCGCATCGCGACCAACTTGTGTTTTGAAGAGACGGTGGAGTTTCCTGCCGACTTATTACCGGAGACTGTTGATGAGGGGATTGTGGGCCGCATCGAGTCGATGCGGGCTCTCGATGACCATCAATGGGACGTGGCTGTGAGTTATGCCAATGAAGTCACGGGGTTTGAACTGCCGCAGATGTTAAACGTCATGTTTGGTAACGTCAGCCTCTGGCCCGGTGTGCGAGTCGAACGACTTTCCCTATCCAAGAGCATGGCTTACGCGTTTGGTGGGCCTCGATTCGGATCGCCCGGAATCCGCCAGCGTCTTGGCGTGTGGAATCGGGCTCTTTTAGCGACCGCCATTAAACCGATGGGACGTCATTCCGTGGAGTTGGCCGACATTGCGGGTCAGTGTGCACGCGGTGGAATTGATGTCATCAAAGACGATCACGGGTTGGCTAACCAGCCCTTTGCTCCGTGGCGGGAGCGCATGACGCGTTGTGCCGAGGCCGTGGCCGAGGCGAATGCACAGACGGGCCGACAAAGCCTCTACCTCCCTAACATCACGGCACCTTGGGGAGATATCGGGGAACGCGCCCATGCGGCAAAAGCTGCCGGCGCTGGGGGACTCTTAATCTCTCCGGGCCTGGTGGGTTTTGACGTGATGCGTCACTTAGCGAAAGATGCGGAGATTGACTTGCCGATCATGGCCCATCCGACCTTCCTTGGAAGTCATCTCATGAATCCATCCCATGGGTTGTCGCACTATGCGCTCTTGGGACAGTTGATGCGATTGGCGGGTGCTGATGCGGTTATCTACCCGAACTATGGAGGACGGTTTTCGTTTACCAAGGATCAGTGTCACGAGGTTGTGGCGGGTCTCACGGCTCCCTTACAGGGCTTTCCGGCCAGTCTGCCGGCACCGGGGGGCGGCATGAGTGTCGCTCGGGTGCCGGAAATGTTGGAGACCTACGGTGACGAGATGATTTTGTTGATTGGTGGAGATTTGTTTCGAGGTGATGGGTCGCTCGAATCCACTAGTCAGCGGTTTCGTGAACTGGTCGAGGGGACCTCTTCACACTGATGGAAATTGAGGGGGAGTTTACATTCATGACAGCAAGAGGAGTGGAACCATTGGACATTTATACCAAGGTAGTACGACCATCAGAGATTAAAATCCCGACTAATTCCGTCGCAGATCCCATTTTTCAAACGTCAGTTTATGCGTTCGATGATATCGCGGAGGTCGACCAGTTACTGGGCGGCGAACGTGAAGGGTATTCCTATACCCGCGGTGGCAATCCCAATTATGATGCGTTGGGACAATTTTTGGCATCCCTTGAAGGAACGGAGCGAGCGGTAGTCACGTCATCTGGAACCGCCAGCCTCATGGCCGGGATCTTGGCATTACGTCCGAAGCCCTGCTCCATTTACCTCTCACGTGAGATTTATGGGGGAACGGTCGGTATTTGCCGACGGATTCTTGGCCCCATGGGGTATGTCACCCAGTGGATTGACACGCATGACCCCGAAACGGCAGGAAAAGAGCTTAAGGGCGATCACCCTCTCTTAATCGTTGAGAGCATTTCGAATCCTCTGGGCCGCGTGAGTCCTTTAGACAAAGTTATTGAGGCCGCCCATTCGATAGGAGCCTCGGTGCTGGTCGACAACACCTTCGCGACACCTTTCCATGCAAACCCGATGGAGTGGGGAGCTGATCTGGTGGTGCATTCCGCAACAAAGTTTATTGGGGGGCACAGCGACTTGGTGCTAGGGCTCCTGACCGGGCCATCTGCTACTGTTCGCGAAGCCCAAGAGATTGTCGACGTAGCAGGCTACACGCCGGATCCGTTTGCATCGTGGCTCGCCTTACGCGGGGCACGGACATTGGCGTTACGCATGGAACGCGCCAGCGAAAATGCGTTGGCTCTCGCGGGCGCATTAGAGGTGATGACGGGGGTTCGCCAAGTGCATTATCCCGGCTTGCCATCGCACCCTGACCATGACGTGGCGAAATTGCTTCTGAAGCGGGGATTTGGCGCCATTGTTTCGATGTCTCTGGAAGGAGGATACGATGCGGTGCAAACAATGATTCGTCGTCTGAAGCTGGTCCGCTTCGTTCCGAGTTTGGGGGACGTGACGACGACGTTGTCTCATCCGGTAGTGGCATCGCATCGTGAACTATCCGCGGAAGAAAAGCAGGCGGTGGCCATTGATAACAGCGTTGTACGGCTTTCTGTAGGGATTGACGGAGTTCAGGACATTATTGCGGACTTTGCTCAAGCGCTATCGTAGCCCGGGTGGACATTTCGCAGTAAAAATCACGGGAGGGGTTGAGAGGGATGCAAGGAAAATTGCGTCGTGAGCTGACACGATATGACTTTATGATGATTAGCGCAGGGGCTGTGCTGGGATCAGGTTGGCTGTTTGGGGCATTGTATAGTGCGCAATATGCGGGTCCCGCCGCGATATTGGCGTGGGGTATTGGTGGCGTCATGATGGTAATTTTGGCATTGCCGTTGGCTGAAATTGCGTCAGGGTTTCCCGAGGCGGGGTCCATGGTCCGGTATCCATCGTTGAGCCACGGATCCTTTTTATCCGCGCTGCAGGGTTGGTCCTTGCTATTTGGGTATGGGCTTTCACCGGCGATTGAAGCAGAAGCGTCCGTGCAATATGCCGGGGGATATATCCATGGACTCTATAACGGAACTCAGTTGACGACCGAGGGGCTTGCGATTACCGGCCTTATGGTGGTGGTGTACTTTGTGTTGAACTACTTTGGGGTCCGACTGTTTGCAAAGTCCAATAGTATCATTACCACGGTGAAGTACCTGGTCCCTACGGTTACGATGGTGGTGCTTCTCATCACAGGATTAGGACACGGGGGTGGTGCTAATTTGACGACGGCGTCGCCGGGAGGGTTCATGCCGTTTGGCTTTCGCGGGGTACTCGTCGCAATTGCCGTCGGAGGCATTTACTTTTCGTATACGGGATTTCGGCAGGCCATGGATTTAGCGGCCGAAGGCAAAAACCCAAAACGAGATGTGCCGCGTGTGATGATTACCGTCTTAATCATGGCCATCATTGTGTATGTGCTCTTGCAAACCGCCTTTATTGTTTCGCTAAGTCGTGGAGATTTGGCGCATGGCTGGGCGCATTTATCACTCTCATCTCCGTTTGCCCAGTTAGCCGTGGCGTTCAATATCGGATGGTTAGCGGTCATTCTCTATGGAGACTCGGCCCTTTCGCCCTTTGGTAACGGGTTAGTGTATTTCGGGTCCGCCACGCGACTACTCTTTGCGATGCCCAAGAGTGGATACGGACCGAAGTGGGCACGTCGGCTCAGTAGTCGGGGTGCACCCATTCCGGCCATGCTGGTCGTGCTCGTCATGAGCCTGTTATCTTTGCTGCCTTTTCCAGCATGGGGCCAAATGGTCGGGATTATATCGTCGGTGGGTGTCATGAGCTATGCCTTGAGCGGTGTCTCTGTAGCGGTACTCCGCCGGACGACGCCGGATACACCGAGACCGTTTTCCTTACAAGCGCACATTCGCTGGATCGGTCCGGTGGCATTCGCGGTCGGTACCTTGATCTTCTATTGGGCAGGATGGCCATTAGTATGGCAGGTCGATGCAATTAATGCGGTCGGGGCCCTCATCTACTTTGCCTATCGGCGTGTCAATCAGCTCCCCAAGGCGGATGTGAAAGCGGGACTGTGGTTTGTCGTTTACATGGCGATTTTGGGCGTAATGAGTTATGTTGGGTCATTCGGGAAAGGGCGCGGATGGATTCCCTTCCCCTATGATTCCTTGGTGGTGATCGGGTTGGCGATTGCATTTTATTACTGGGGTGTCGCTTCCGGCTATCGCACACAAGATGTGATCGACTATGAGAATGGGGTTAACCGGGACTATCATGAAATTGATGAGTCCTTCAGTGTAACGGCAGTCGGGGAAGAGTAATAGCGATTTCGCGATTCACACGGGTTATTAAAAATTCAAACTGCTTACCCGAGTTTGGCGACAATTTTATCCAATCGTTGATACAGCAACATGCGTTATGCAGTTGCTCTCAATAAATGGGTATTGGCAGGTTCGAACCACCTCAATTCCAGTCGCTTTGGCCAAAACTTGCGGATGAGTCTTGCAAACTGTTTCGCTGGTGTGTCAAGATCGATTGCGATCGAGTCCTGCTCGTTGAACCGGGCGGCTTGACGGGTACGGCAGCGGATGCAGAGGAGATTGCGGATCACTTGGCCGTGGGTGCAATCTCCTTCGCCCGCTGTTTTTTGTTCCCAAGATATGTAGCGGACAAGCGTTTCAGCCGTGAACAGCAGCGTCAGGTGCGCGTGGATATGATTATTCCAATTTTATGCCTTTCGCGTTGATGTTTGTCCTTATGGAGCGTAACGCTTCAAAAAGACAACCTTTTGAGCGCCTACTGAGCTATTCGCATTCACAATCAGAGAAGTATGATGTACTTTCAATCTTAGATATCATTAATGGCAATTCCGATCAAATTTTTGGACGTATACTACGGAAACAAACAAATGGGCCTATAACGTTCTAAGTTCTTATGATTCTTGAGGCTGAGATTTGACGAGAACTGTTATCGAACCTCACGCAAGCACGAACATTATGGGCTTCCTTATCGCATGGAAGGGGGCCAAAATCCGGTAAGGACTCGGATCCGATTATGTTACTCGGAGTTTTTCGGTTAAATCCCCACGATTACTATTGGACTAGTCATAATGAACGACACCGGCCCCGTTTCGTAAAACCGTAGGTTGCATTGGCCATACTGAGAATGGTAGCCAATGCAGAGCTACAATACGAAAGGAGCCGATAGTATGAAGGATATCACAAAATACGTAGGTTTAGACGTGTCGAAAGACAACATCGCTGTAGCCGTGGCAGATGATGGACGCGGTCAGCCGAGGTTTGTGGGGATGTTTCCCCACACAGTAGAATCCGTGAGGAACATGGTAACACAGTTGACTGAAGATGGGGTCCGCTAGAATTTTGTTACGAAGCAGGCCCAACGGGATACGGTTTATACCGGCTATTGCGGGCCATGGATTTGCCGTGTACGGTGGTTGCTCCCTCACTGATTCCAGTTCGTCAGGGGGATCGCGTAAAAACAGATCGGCGGGACGCCTTGAGACTGGCGCAATTGTTTCGAGCTGGAGAGCTAGTGCCGGTGTTTGTTCCAAGCGAAGACAATGAATCTCTCCGAGACTTGGTGCGGGCGCGAGAGGATGTGATCGAAGATCGACTACGGGCAAGACATCGTTTGTCGAAGTTTCTTCTGCGACATGATCGTCGACCAAAATCACGTCTACTTCCGTGGGGGTCAATGCACCGGCGTTGGTTGGACGGACTGAAATGGGAAGATCGGCGAGAACAGGTTGTGTTTCAAGAGTACTTGCACCACCTCGATGAAATTGGCGGTCGACTCAGTCGTCTAGATGCAGCGATTCATCTGGAGGCGACAGAAAGTGAGCGGGCACCGGTGATTCGGGCATTGCAAACACTTAGGGGCGTTGCAGAAGTTATCGCGACATCGTTGGTGGCAGAGGTTGGAGAGTTTAGTCGGTTTCGAAATCCGGCCCAACTGATGGCGTATGCGGGACTTGTGCCGAGAGAATATTCAAGTGGCTCATCGAGGAAACAAGGTGGTATCACGAAGTGTGGAAATGCCCATTTGCGCCGCGTACTGGGAGAGGCGGCATGGAGCTACCGATATAAACCAGCCGTAAAGAGGGCGATTAAAAAACGGCAAGAAGGGCAGAGTCCACAAATCCAGGACATGGCATGGCGAGCGCAAGACAGACTTCATCGCAAGTATGTTCGTATGGTGTCTCGAGGGAAACAGCACAACGTCGCTGTGACTGCAGTAGCCAGAGAGTTGCTCGGATTTGTATGGGCCATCGCATGCAAGGTGGAAAGCGAAATGACCTTCACGAAGGCAATGTAGGGCGACGAAGTGCGATTCAATCTTGTAACTATGAAGGAAGCCTCCCTACGGTCGTCTCCTTCATGTATCGATCGTGATCCATCCCAAGCCTGTCAAGGACTTTCGCGGCATATCCTCACTACGTTGCGGTATTCCACGGTTCCTTGACAGATGCAAATCGGAGTGCGAGTTGTCGCTGTTTTCTCTTGAATGACAGAGGTTGAAGGTCGGGCCTAAAGGCACAGGAATCCGGTACGGGGAAACCTCGTCACCCGTTTGTGCAAGGTCTAGAGCCTGACGCACGTTGCTAGTCCGAGGCAGCCCCTTGACGGAGGTATGAGATGCGGTATCCAACCCGCGAATATCAGTGTGCCAACCGTCGACGAACCTTGCCTTTGGGCCAGGCCTTTAACCTCATTGCGACGCGGGTGCTTGACAGTGTCGTTCATATCAACGGGTGCGAATGTGCAGGAGCTGCTCTCGATGACATGACGAAACCGGAATCCCTTGCAGAGTAGGGGGGCCCGGTTTTTTCGCGCCGCGAATTGCGTAGCGTACGATTTTCCCGTTTCGCGAGGCGTTCCTTGCAATAGCAATCCGCACCCGCTTAATTTGACTAAAAATTGACCGTTTTGCTCTGCAATCTCCCTGTACACTGGATGTAGAAGCATTCAAAACGGGGAGGAACGGATGTGGAGATCGCGCTTCGAGATTACCAGCAAGAGGCGGTGGCCGCGTTCTTTGACGGGGCGCAGCACGCCCGTCGCCAACTGATTGCCTTACCCACAGGGGCGGGCAAAACCGTCATCGCAGCCGCCGTCGCCAAGCGCTGGCACGAAGACGTGGATCCCATGCGTCCAATTCTGTTTCTCGCCCACCGCGAGGAGTTGCTCAACCAGACCGCCGACAAGATGCGCCTGGTCTGGGATGGGGTCGGCATCGGCAAGGTCAAGGCCCAGCACAACGAGCAAAACGCCGACGTGATCGTCGCCTCCACGGCCACCCTCGCGCGCGGTCGCTTTGTGCGCGATCCGTCGCTCATCATCTACGACGAGGCGCACCATGCCGGTGCGGACGGGGCGATGGACTTCTTGCGGCGCCTGGGCGTGTTCGAGGCGGACGGTCCGCCCATGCTCGGACTCACCGCCACGCCAATGCGCGGAACGGGCGCGCAGCTCGGCGACGTGTTCGAGCGCGTAGCGTACGAGAAAACAATCCTCGATCTGATTGTCGCGGGGTACCTGGTAGACATCAAAGGCAAGCGCGTGGAGATCCCCGGCCTAGACCTGACCCACGTGCGCACGGTGGCGGGCGACTACAACCAAAAGGACCTCGGGCAGGCCATGAACGATGGGGCGGCCCTGGACGCCGTGGTTGAGGCCGTCCAGGAGCACGCGGGCGAACGCAAAACGCTCATATTCGCCGTGGACGTGGCGCAAACGCACGCGCTGGCCAAGCGGTTCAAAGCTGCCAAAATCCACGCCGAAGGCATTGACGGGTCGCTTCCGGCCGACACGCGCGCCGCGATCCTGGAGCGCTTCCGGCGGGGCAAGACGAAGGTGCTTGTCAACTGCATGGTGCTCACCGAGGGGTACGACGAGCCGTCTGTGTCGTGCATCGTGATCGCTCGCCCCACGCGGAGTCGCGTCCTGTACACGCAGATGGTGGGTCGCGCGACAAGACTCTACCCTGGCAAAGACGACGCGCTGATTCTCGACATGACCGGGGCCAGCGACGACAAGAGCCTGATCACGTTTGCGAGGTTGTTTCGGGCGAAACGAAACCGTCCGGAGGGCGCGACGGACGCGGAGCCCCTGGAATCGGAACCGAACAACGGCGAATCGGTGCTGGAGTGGAAAAATCGCTCGGAGGACGAAGAGAAAGCGGCAGAGGACCGCCAGCGCGTAAAGGCAGCGCAGGCCGAGACGGTCGTGCGCGACATCAACCTCTTCGCCAACCGCTCCAAGTACCGGTGGTCACAGGTCAAAGAGGCGTTTGCGATTGACTACGGCGGGGATCGCTGGGCGTATCTGCTACCCGAAGAGGGACAGTGGTGGCCGGTGATCGAACTGCGCGGCGGGAAACTGATGCCGCTCTACGACCAGCCGATCGACATTGCCTACGCGCAGGGGATTGCGGAAGGATTTCTGGCTGGGCTAGAGGATTCCGCCAAAATCATCGAGAAAGACGCCGAATGGCGCAGCGGACCCATGACGCCGCGACAAAAGCACATCCTCGACCAGTATCACATCCAGACCGACGACACGTGGACGCGAGGCAGGGCGTCCGACGAACTGGCCAAGCGGTTTGCCAAGCGCCGCGTGAAGGACACGCTGACGAAATTCAATCCGCAAAAGTGGCGTGACGCCTGGGCGGTGCCGGAGCGCAAGGCGCAGTTCGAACGACTGCTGACGAGCCTGCGTCGACCGGAAGGGGAACAGACGGACGTGCGCGATCGAGAAGCGGTCCGGTAATCGGGAAGGGGGAGATGAGTCATGACGGGCGATCTGAAAGTGACGCTGCACGGTGTGGCCTATCGCGTGCCGGTCCGCGACTGGGTTGAAAAGCGGGAACGCGTGCTGCAAGCGCTCCGCCAGCCCGATGTCCACGTGGTCTGCCTGTGCCGGAACCCGCCGATCCCCATGCACGTCCGCAAGACGGTGTACGGCCTGTCGCTCGTGACCAATCCGAAACGGGCCAAAGATCATGCGCCGGACTGCCCGCGCCGACATGAAAGCTGGATTCTCTATGACCGTTCATCTCAGCCGTCTGAACGCCACCCAGAGGCTTTAAAGGGTTCGGATGGGCGCTTGGATGCGGATCAACGGGGAGGCGCGGACTCGTCGCAAAACGAGTTGCATTCGCTGCTCGGGATGCCAATGGCAAGCGGTGGGGAACAGACGCAAAAGGAATTCGCGCAAAAGGGGAGACGCGGCGTGCCGACACTCGACGAATTGAACGCCGAACAGCGAACGGCGGCGACGCACAAGGACGGCCCGTGTCTCGTTGTGGCCGCAGCCGGGAGCGGCAAGACCGCCACGCTCATGGCGCGCACCAGGTGGTTGATCGAGCAAGGAATTGAACCGCGTGCGATCCTGCTCTGTACGTTCACGAAGAAAGCCACGTCCGAAATGCGTTCCCGCCTGCAACAGGAGTTGGGTCAGGACGCCGGACGCGCCGTGAAAGTAGCGACGCTGCACAGCGTGGCGTACAGCCTGGTGATGCCGGTACTCGGCGCGGGCTGGGAGGTGCAGGCCGATCCGGCGCCGCTGATCGAGCAAGCCCTGCAACCGCGCCATGAGCGGTACAATCCACACGGCGTGGGGCCGATCCTGGACGCGGGGCGCGCGCAGCAGGAGATCGCGCGCTGTAAGGCGGACGGCCTGCACCCGGAGCAGATCGAAGGCGAAGACAAGGAACGCGTGCGGCAAGTGTATACGGCGTACGAAGCGATCAAGCGCCACAAGCATCGCGTCGACTTCGAAGACCTGCTTGACATGGCCGTGCAGCGGTTTCGCACGGATGCGAGCCTCGCGGCCAAGTGGCGGGGCCGGTGGCAGTACGTCATGGTCGACGAATTCCAGGACACGAACACCGTACAGTGGCAGTTTCTTGTGGAACTCGTCAAAGACCATCTGAATCTGCTGGTCGTAGGCGACGACTACCAATCGATCTACGGGTTTCGCGGGGCAAAGCCCGAGCTGATGGCTCAGTTCTCGCGCACCTACCCGCAGGCGCGCCGGATCTTCCTGCACACGAATTACCGCAGCCACGAGGGGATCATCGAGTTGTCCGGGAAGATCATCGCGCTCAACCGTGGGCACCAGATTGAGAAAACCGTGCGCGCCCACCGTCCGGAACCAAAGAGCACCCTGGCCGAAGTGATCGGCGTCAAAACCGATGTCGACGAAGCCAAGTTCGTTGCCGACGAGATCGCGCGACTGCGGCGCAAAAACCCCGACATTCCGTTCGGGGAGTACGCGGTGCTCTACCGAACGAACACCCAGTCGCGCATCTACGAGGAGGCGCTGACCGATGCGGACATCCCGTACACGATCGTGGGAGACCAGCACTTTTACGAAACGCCCATGGTGCAAACGCTGCTGCGCTACCTGCGCACGACGCAGAACACATCGGATCCAGACGTGTGGCTGCCCATCCTCAACCGCCCACAGCGGTACATCGCGCGCGCAACGATTGAGGAGTTTCGTGGTCTCGGGTGGTCGGCAGTCGAAGCGGACGAACGCGGACGGACGTTCACGCAGACAATCCGGGATTTAGCCTCGCGCGAGAAACCAGCCGACGCTCTGACGTGGCTCGTTGACACGCAAAAGGGCCTCGTGAAACTAGAGGACGACGAGCCGCTCCCGTGGGTCGAATCGCTCATTGACGCGGCCAGCCGACACGAGACGACGGCCGGGTTCCTCGCCTACGTGGATCGCGTGATCGAGCGCAGCAAGGAGAAGAAACCGGACGCCGTGCAACTCATGACGATTCACCGGAGCAAGGGGCTGGAGTTTCACACCGTGTTTGTCGGCGGCATGGTGGAAGACCTTTTGCCACACCGAAAGAACGTCGAGGAAGGCGGGGAACGGGCGATTCGGGAAGAAACGCGCCTGGTGTACGTGGCAATGACGCGCGCGAAAGATAATTTGTTCTTACTGACGGCGGAGCAGTACGGGAAACGCGCCATGCGCCCCTCGCGCTACATCAAGGTGCTGGCGGGCGGGCCATGAGTAGGAGGACCCGCATTCTCGTCGTCGTCGCGCTGGTGGAACTCATCGTTGCATCTGGTCTTCTCGTCGTCGAGCATCGACCGGTGCAACGCGAACGGGCTACGCTGCGCATTGGCGTTTGGCAGGGCGAGGTGTGGGTGGTCGCCACACCCGCCGAGCGACATCGGGGCCTGATGGGCCAGGCGGATCTGGCGCACTCCCGTGTGAAGGGGATGCTGTTCCTGTTCCCGTCGCACCATCGACCGGTGTTCTGGATGAAGGACACGTCGGAACCGCTCTGGCTACTCTTTGTGCATCGTGGTAAGGTGGAGAAGGTCGAGTACATGCCGCCGTGCAAGGTGGGCGACGTGTGTACGCGCTACCCGGCGCCATGGCCGGTGCGGGCGGCGGTGGAACTGAGTCCGGTAGCGTGGCGGGGCGCGAAGACAGTCGTGGGGATGACGGTCCAGTGGAGACTTGGCGTCTGATCGTGGGGGCGCCGTGTTGACAGGGAACGAAAATCGAAACACGCTTGCCGTGTGCAAACGGAGGGAGATGGGGTTGACCGTGGCATCACAAGCATTTGAGCCTGGATCGCCTTTGTGAAGCAGGACCTTCACATGGACGTGGTGCTGCGGGTCAAACAGGAGTACGATCCCCTGTGGGAACCCTTGGAGATTCCGTTGCGATTCCTGTGCTTTGAGGAGACTCGGACGACAGGCGAGCGAAGCGGAAAGAGGCGAGTCGAACGCCAGTCGATGTGGGTGGTGACGACCCAGGGGCGTGAAGTCCGCACCGAAGTGGTCTGGGAGATCATGCATAAGCGATGGGATCTGGAGAACTGTGGGTTTCATCAATTGAAGACATACAGCCCCACCAGGACCACTGTTACCTGCATGATCTGGTGGGAACAGAGGCCTGGCTGTTGTTAATGGTGTTGACGTACAATCTGTGGCAGATGTTTTTGTTTCGACATATACGTGGATTTCGGAACAGCGGAATGTCGCAAGTCCGGGTGATCGACGACATGATCTGGCAATGGTCCCGGATGCGGAAATCGTTGATTCCGTATCTGTGGGAGGGCAGCTATGATAGGGTCTCCACATCGCTTCGGACTCTCCTGACGAATGGTGTCGAATCGCGACGGGTGCGATCCGCCGTCGCGTCGTCCTATCGCCAATGAGGGCAGAGATGACGCTGTGCAGGCATCATCCTGTCGTACGGTGTCGAGCTACGTTGGCGTCTCCCCCCAGTTCCGATTCTAAACTCTGGCTGGAACTTCGATGCGAGATCTCTGGGGAGTGACGGCGCGTGCGTGTTGACAACAGGATTGAAAAACGATATGTTGAATATGATAAATTTCGTATACTGTAATATTCATCGGAGGAAGCAATGGTTGAGTATGAAGGTATCCTGGACGCCGTACTGAACAGCTTAAAGAAGTTGCTGTACCCTCAGGAATGGATAGCACTTGATCTTGAGTTCTCGAAATCGGAATTATTCACCCTGCTCCTAGTTGAGCGACATGACGAGATCATCATGAGCAGGATAGCGGAGTATGTCAATGTATCTATGAGCACAGCAAACGGCATTGTGGAAAGACTTGTGAAGGGCGGATACTTGCAACGTGATCGGAGTGATGCGGATCGCAGAATCGTCGTCGTGCGTCTGACCGCCGCGGGTCAGAACTTGGTTGACGAGATCAAGAGCACGGTCGTTGAGTACATCAAGTTGATATATGAAGAACTGGATGATGACGAACGCAGACTCATTTTGAAGGTGCTAGATCGAGTGATGAATATAATATCCGCTTATCAAACACGTAATAGAGAGGACTCGACAGGGAATCAGATCAAGAACATCCCGATTGATTGACCTTAGCCCATTCAAATGGATGGGCTTTCACTGGAACACATACTTCGTTATCGGAAATATTCATCAAACGATCTATTCACACTTTGATATGGTGGAGGCAATGACATGAGGATCATTCTGTACACGGGAAAAGGCGGAGTGGGTAAGACCAGTATTGCGGCAGCCACAGCTGTACGAAGCGCCAGGGACGGCAGGAAAACGCTCGTAGTCAGTACAGATGCGGCTCACAGTCTTGGGGATTCTCTGGATATCGAGCTGTCTTCGGAGCCGGTCGAAATACAACCGAACCTCTGGGCGCAAGAGATTGACTCTGTGCATGAAGTTGAAAAAGGATGGGGCAAGGTCCAGAGCTACCTGACCACTCTTTTAACAGCAAAGACGATCCAGGATATCACGACTGAAGAACTCACCGTTTTCCCTGGTATGGAGGAGCTCATGAGCCTTATGAGAATCCTTGGTTATTACAAGGAAGGAACGTTCGATGTCATGATCATTGACTGTGCGCCGACCGGAGAGACGTTGGCACTGCTGAGCTTTCCGGAAATACTGAGATGGTGGATGGATAAGTTGTTTCCGTTAAAGCGCAGGGCGCTCAAGGTGGTCGGGCCGGTAATTGGACCGTTACTCGGAGTGCCCATGCCGTCAGACGGCGTCATGGCTGAGATCGAACACATGTACAATCAGCTGGATGAGATGCGTCAGGTGCTGTCCGGCAGAGAGACGAGCATTCGCATTGTCGTCAACCCCGAAAAGATGGTCATCAAGGAGGCGCAAAGAAGCTTCACCTATCTCAATCTGTATGAATTCAACATCGATGCTGTCATCGTGAACCGGGTCATACCTGACAGTGTGACGGACGCCTACTTTCAAGGTTGGAAGGACATCCAGGGACGGTACAAGGACCTGATCGCTGACAGTTTTTCTCCCGTACCCATTTATTACGTTCCACTGCTGGAGAACGAAGTCGTGGGGCTGGACATGTTGACAAGAATGGGAGACGAGTTATTTCACCATCAGGACGCGGTCGAAATCAAGTATGAAGGTCGAATACAGCGGGTGACGAAAGAAAAGGATGGTTACACCCTGTCGGTTTATATGCCTTTTGTGGATAAGAAGGACTTGTCCCTGAACCGAAAAGGGGATGAGCTGATCGTTCGGGTGGGCAATGTCAAGAGAATCATTACACTGCCCAGAATACTGATGAACTTCTCCATCCAGGGCGCAACGTTCTCGGATGAAACATTGTTTGTGAGATTTGGGGGCGAGCGCAATGTGTGAGGATTTCTTGTGGAACTTGTTGAGAACCAAGATCAGGATGTTGAACTCAGTCATCGCAGTCATGCCACCCGATGTGAAACAACGGGCAACGGATTTTCAGCAAAAGCTAGTCAAGACTGTGACAGAGGAATGTGCAGAACGCGAAAACACCCCGCAGAGCAAGAGCGAGAAGGAACTCAAGTCCATCACGATTGACTAGGCATTCTACGTTGCGCGGCGATGCTAGCCCAACTTTCAGCGTATTTCAGCCAAATCGGCAACTCATTCCGGAAAGTAGTGGGCCAGTGAAAGTCGCATGCACGGTGTGAGATGGGGGAAAACGACGTAGTTCGAACAGGGTGGGCTGAGGACGAAAATTATCTATCACCGATTACACCGAGCACCCTATGCGCAAGGTTAATTTGTCGCAGTCTCTAAGAACCCAGAGAGGCGGTGTAACCGCACAATGAAAGTACAGAAACGCGGCGCCTCGCAACAAGGATTCGGGGTCGTTTGCAGCGAAATATATGAGTGGTACTGCCGCAGCATAATGTCCAGAGATTGACGGCGTTTATTGACCCAGAATTGACGGACTGCGCGGAAATTTGAAGGTGGCGGTTCCCCGTTCCCGTTTGGTATAACGGGGTTGAGGCCATTCACGGAAGTAGAAGGCCACCATGAGAAAAAGAGTATACGAATTGGCATTGAAAGACCAGAAACAGGTTTCAAGATTCGATGCGACCAAAGAGAAGCTCATGGCACTGGCGGTGCAGATCGGCTTGCGAGTCATCCAGGCGATGATGCAGGAAGAGGTGGATGAATCCGCCAATGAGAAGATGCGCATGGTCAGCCGGAATGTGAAGCACTGGGGAAATGGCGAACAGGTGATGTGCTGGGCGGAGGCGGGGTTCTTGGAAGCTGAGAAGAAGTTACGCACCGTGAAGGGATTTCGTTAAATCCCTGTGCTGATTAAGACATTATACAAATGTGTGCACCCCGAGCAACGGCAGGAAAAATAATCCATTAGTGCGTAGTGTTGAAGAAAAAGGCCGTCACGAAATTCCACGACGAGTGGAACGAGTCCTTCTAAAAATGACCATACTCTCAATTCGTCGAGTAGTGGGTCAATTTAACCCGGCGGAAAAGGGTCAAAATGGATCTGGCCTTCTTAGTCCGGGCGGCGGTAGATCCTGAAGTGTCGAGGAGCAAACGGTATGCAAGATATTGAACAACATGAATTCCAGACAACAGCACGTGCACGGAGATTTTTTCTGGTTCTTGTGTTAGGGTGTCTGACCGCAATAGCTCCGCTGTCCATCGACATGTACCTACCAGCGTTGCCCTCACTGTCCGTCAGTCTGCATGCAAGCACCTCTGTAACGCAATTAAGTTTGACCGCATGTCTGATTGGTTTGGCGGTGGGTCAACTCGTAGCAGGACCAATTAGCGACGCCAGGGGACGGCGAATGCCTCTGCTGGTAGGAGTCGCTGTATACACAGTTGCATCTGCATTATGTGCAATCACGCCCTCGGTTTGGATCTTGATTCTGTTTCGATTGATTCAGGGATTAGCCGGTTCTGCTGGTCTCGTTATTGCACGAGCGATCGTACGCGATATGTACTCGGGAACATTAATGACAAAATTCTTCGCACTGTTAATGCTGGTAAACGGAGTGGCTCCGATTGCAGCGCCTATCATTGGTGGACAGTTACTTCGGTTCACCTCTTGGCATGGTATCTTCATCATCCTTGGGATAGTAGGTCTTCTAATGTTTCTGGGCGTGTTCTTTGGCGTACCTGAAACCCTCCCACAAACACGTCGACATGTGGGCGGAATTAAAGCAACTGGCGTCGCCATGAAGAAACTCATTCAAGATAGAGTATTTATAGGCTATTCAGGTGCCATGGGTCTCGTGTTTGCCGCAATGTTTTCTTATATATCCGGCTCACCATTTATCTTACAAAATGTGTTTGGTGTCTCTCCGCAAATGTTCAGTGTGATATTTGCTGTGAACGGGGTGGGGATCATCCTAGCTGGGCAAATCGGGGCTGCCCTATCTGACCGATATGGGGAAAGGATATTGTTCATCAGCGGGCTCGCATTGGCTGGAATGGGTGGTGTGGTGCTGCTCGGGATGCTGCTTTCGGGTGCCGGACTGATCGGCGTATTGCCGCCGTTATTCTGTGTCGTGTCCAGTGTCGGGATCGTCAGTGCGACCGGAACCTCACTCGCGATGCAGGGACAAGGGACGAATGCAGGCAGTGCAGCCGCTCTGATTGGTGTGCCCCAGATGCTGGTTGGAGCTATTGCAGCCCCCTTGGTGGGCGTAGGAGGCAGTCACACGGCAGTGCCAATGGGGCTCATGATCACGATTTGCGCGCTAGGGGCTATCTTGTGTTACTGGGTTCTTATTAGAGGATCGAGGTCACTGGAATGAATGTGAGCGATTAATTTACGAGAAGTAACGATAGCCCGCTTTACCCCCCTACCTGGCGCTTCGCATCTAGGCAGAGGAATGCGCGGGCGGAATCCAATATCCGCAAAGTGGTCGCGGCCCGCAAGGCGCACGCTAAGGAAGTCTTTGTTCTTCTTGCCTTTTCGCTCGGTCAACAGTTTCAGTTTGACTGGGGCGATGCGAAAACACCATCGCTCGCGCAGACTAAACTGCGCATTGACGCTTGGCAGTGCGTGGTGTGGGTGGCCAACACCCTGGCGTAGCGGAATCGGGGCCTGATGGGTCAGGCGGATCTGGCCCAATCAGGCGTAAAGGGGATGCTGTTCCTGTTTCCGCCGCACCACCTTCCGGTGTTCTGGATGAAGAACACGCCGGAACCATTGTGGCTGCTCTTTGTGCTTCGTGGTAAGGTGGAGAGGAACGTGTACATGCCTCCGTGCAAGACAGGCGAGTGTGTCCGCGCTTCCCGGCGCCAGGACCGGTGCGGGCGGCGGTTGAGCTCAGTCCGGCAGTGTGGCGGGGTGTGAAGTCAGCCGTGGGGATGACGGTCCAGTGGCGACTTGGCGTCTGATCGTTGGAGGCGTGAGGTAGGATGCGGAAATCGGAATACGTTTGCCACGTGCAAGCCGAAGGGAGATGGGGTTGACCATGACATTTCACGCGTTGGAGCCGACAGGCGCGTTGCGTCAGGAACTGAATCATATGCTTTCAAGAATATTTGGCTCAGGCATTGCCTCCGTCGTGCTATACGCACCGGAGAAAGGCGTGCACACGTCGTCGTTTCAGCATGCGGTCCGTGCGGGCCCGCCGTTATCCACCTCAGGCTTGGTTGTCCAAAGTACGGGGCCAGGCAAGACGACGTCTACCTACCGCACAGCGCTGACGAACAATCAAAACAGTGTGACGAACACGCACAGCGTCGGAGAATCTGTACCGGGCGGGGTGGGTTCAGCGGCCGTGTTGGTCAACACAGCCCGAACTTCATTGACACCGCTCGCCACGCGTGAGATGAAGGCATTTTTGCATCAGGCACTGGGCATTCCCGTCGCATCGGTCACGGTTGTGGGGATTCCAGGCGCCCCACTCACGACGACGCCAAGTTCGTTTGGCCTGAGTTTGCCACTGGGAGTGGGAGCCGGATTCGCGTTGCTGGTCGTCCTGGGCTGGCTGTGGCGTAGAAAGAAACAACGCAGACGCACGACAGAACCGAGCGCGGCGCAGCACGTACAAGAGCCTGCGCCCCCAGCGACGGACTCCGAACGCGCGGCCATGGTGATTCGGCGCGTGCTCGAAAAGGAGAATAAGCGATGAATGCGCCAAGGCGGCGAAGGAAAAAAGAGAAGGTGCGCGTCCGAAAGGAAATCCACGAGCGCTGGCTTCTCACCTACAGCGATCTGATCACGCTTCTACTGGCATTCTTTATCATCATGTATTCGGTCGCCAGTCTGAACCAAGGTAAGTTTCGGCAACTGGCGCAGTCGCTCCATCTGGCGTTTTCCGGCTCCACGACGCCGATTGTGTTTGCGAGTGCAAGCGGCGGGAAAGGTGTCCTCAAGCAAGTCTCTCTTACGCCGACGCATGGGAAAGGTGTGCTGCAACAAGTCACACTTACGACGCAACAAGCAGGGCAAGTGCATGCCATGCTGCATGAGGACAAGGTGTTTTCCAACCTGTTTGCGCGGCTGCAAACATACATCCGGGTTCACAACCTGCAAGCCAGTGTGACGGCCGTCAATGGGCCGCGCGGTATCCAGATCGCCATCCACGCTGACATCTTGTTTGACACAGGCTCCGACCAGTTGCGGCCTGCCGCGCAACGCATACTTCATGGATTGGTGCCGTTTCTTGACGCGGTGCAAAACCGGGTTCAGATCAACGGGTACACCGACAACTCACCCATTCATACGACACAGTTCCCCAGCAACTGGTTTCTCTCGGTGGATCGAGCGGCGGGCGTGGTACAATTTCTTGTGGGTCACGGGGTCAGTCCAACACGGTGCTCGGCGCAGGGGTTCAGCAAGTATCATCCGGTTGCCAGCAACGCCACCTCGCAGGGGATGCGGCAAAATCGGCGTGTGGACATCGTGATTCTGCATTCCTGGGCATGAGTTGTTCGCGTTTCGAACGGATTTTGGCGAGTCTTAGCTTGTCGTGCTGCGGCGACGTCATATATGACGGATGTACGTTAAAATAGTGGTAAAGGCCAAGAATGTTGCCCATGAGAATCGTCATATACCCAAAAACGCGTTGAGTCTATAGTTGACAAAACGGATTAAAACAACCACGTTAGTTTATAGAGTAAGAAACTAACGTGGCTGATTGGGATAAAAGTGTCAACCATTTGGTTTGAAGAGCGATTTTCTTTATCCACTCTCAATTGTTGCCAAGCAAATGGAGTTGTTGATAGATGCACTCGGAGCGTGTAGCGATCACGCAGAAGCGAATCAACTGCATACCCCAAGCGGATACGGTGTATGACGGTACACTCCCGCAGCGTCGACTTGCCCGACTGGACCACCAGTTGACCCTGTTGGAACAGGCGCTGATCCGTGTGGACGGTATGGATGAGCAAATTGAGTTTGTCACGACCAAGATGACAGCGATTGTGATTCGGCGGATCAGTGGTACACGAAAGCGACACGAGGAGAAACAACTTATCTTGGGCTTCATCCGGTCGCTGTCTCGAAAACGGAGGGCGAGGATCGCGCGTTTGGGCTCCCAGTTCGACGGGCGCCGACGAGTTTTGATCGGCAAGCTGACACAATGGGGTTGACCGCAGAGGAGATCGAAACTGTACGGATGAGCACACTGATCGGCGCTACGGACGCGCGTTCATGGATACGCCCGTAGCGAATGGCTCGGTGATAACAGGGAGGGAATCCATGTGAGATCAGACGGTATCAAAATTCACTCGGGAAACGGGAGTGAAACAATAATTTTCGCGGGTGATGGAACCGGGGAAATACATCACAAGGAACAAATTTTCCCGATTCCGTCGGAGCAAATATTCGTAGTTAAGAAACGCAAAAAACACGAAGGGCGTCAGTGTAAGGTTGTAGCTTTGAGGACCCGTCAATACGGTGGCTGCCCCAAAGGGCAGTTCCAAGTGCAATTCTTGGATACTAACCAAACCGCGTGGATCGCCTTGCATTCCATTGAACCCTATAACGCAGAGAAACACGATGTCAAGGAAATCAACGTTCCGTTTGTCCAGTCGATCTTGGGGGATAATCAGAGCCGAGAAGAACTTGTGTCAAGCATTCTCTCCAAATCCTTGTCCGGGATAAAGGATCTATACGAATTGCATTCCAAGTTGATTCAATTGCTGGAAGAACATAAACAGGAAGATGGAATTTGTCACGTCTCACAAACAGTTCTCGCAAAACATTTTAACTGCTCTTACACGCTCGTAGGAAAGCGTTTGGAACGTTTGAGAATGTTTGATGATTGTGTGGAGCAGGTGAAGCCAGGTCAATACGTGGTTCGTCAAAAGGACATGATGCAGTACGGACTGTTCGCGCATATCGTCAAGTATTTGCTCGTGTGGAAGCAAAGTCCGGAATTCAGATCGATGAATCAATTAGAACAAGCGACAGCAATGGGGATCCCAATACACAAACTACAAGTTATCTTGGGGTACGCCCGCGAAGCACAAGACAAAACCGTCTCACGTTCGCCCTGATTCCGCCCACGTGAAGACAATGCAGGAGAAGTTTCCTGAACTGGCGCCGGAACGTTTGTACAGCCTTGTTGTCTTCGGCGACCAGGTGAAACTGCGTCTGACCGACAGCGTGGGCGTGATTCAGCGCCGCGATCTATTGGCGACCATCTGAGCAATTAAGGCGCCAGTATTCGATGCGAGCAAGGTGGCCGCGATTGCAGAGCGGTTGAAACAGATGAACGTGCAGGACAGGACGCAACGCAGAGAACATGTGAAACGCGTGCAGGGAATGAAAAGATAGAATATCACACCCAAAATGCTCTACGCGTTCGCCTGATTCGCGTTATGCTACACGCGTAATACACCAAATACATGGAGGTTAACCCATTTGAGTAAGGAAGCCTTGATCACCAAGGCCCGCGACACAAGCGGACTGACGAAGAAAGACGTGGAGGCGGTGTGGAACGCGCTGCAGGAAGCGATCCGCGCGGAACTGAAAGCTGGCGAAGAAGTCACCATCACGGGCGTCGGGAAACTCAAACCTGCGATACGGGCAGCGCGCACCGGGCGCAACCCGCAGACCGGACAAGCCATCGACATTCCGGAGAAGGAGACCGTTAAGCTGGTTGTGAGCACAAAATACTGAGGCCGCCTGCGGGCGGTTTTTTTCTGTTGAGTAAGTCAATTAGGGACATATTAGTGATGCACTCGGCTGTGAAGATGGATGATTGCATAGGGGGGCTTCACTATGTACTGGCTAGTTGCGAAAAATGTACTGGCTAGTTGCGAAAAACGTTTATGTGTGAAATGATAGAAGTGGTACAGAGGTTCGATCTCCATTGGCACCGATAATAAGGGCCGTATAAGCTATTGCCAGGCAGGCGTCGGGCCTTCCAAGCTGAGAGCGCGGGTTCGATTCCCACCGCCGCTCTATATTAAAGCGTTAACGCGGTAAAGGACTAAAGGAAGGTTGACTTACATGAGCGACTACATTGAAAAAATAGAGTCGTTAATAAAATCTATTAATGCTCTTGTTTTCCAAGATAACAAAGAGTTAGATGTTATACTCAAACGGTCCAAAATGTATATTGATAATGCATTTGAACACGATATTGTTAAACGCTACAATTATATACGCGATTTGGGTAAAATTGAGTTTACTCCCAACGGCACGCCGCCTATTAAACAATATATTGAAGATACTTGGAACACTGGCAAGTACCAACTTGCCAATTTACTGGTGGTGATCGTGGAGGATATTAAATATCACAAGAAACAAGAACAGGATAGTAAAAAGACGTCACCTGTTGCTACCGCTACACTTATTCCCATTGTTAAGGGTCATACTCCTCCTCCTGCCGCTCAACCCATGGTTCAGTATGTTGGTACCCCTTTGCCCTCAGACAAATTATTTATCCCCCACTCTACAGTGGGGGATATCGACACTCAATCTGTTTTCGTTGTGCACGGGCACGACGAAGGCGCAAAGGATAAGCTTGCACTGAAATTAAAAGAGATTGGGCTTATTCCAGTTATCCTTAATGAAAAAATTGGCGGCAACAAAACAATCATAGAAAAACTCGAACTTTACTCGATGGTACAATACGCGATAATCATTTTGACTCCGGATGATTTGCTGTTCACAATGCAAGATAAAACAACTACGCCCGGAGCACGGCAAAACGTCGTGTTTGAATGGGGATATTTTATAGGAAAACTTGGACGCCCCAAGGTGTGGGCTTTAATGAAAGGCTCTGTATCGGTAATGTCCGACTTAGCAGGTGTGGAATACATCCCAATGGATGGTGGGAACGGGTGGGTAGTGCGTGTGGCTAAAGAACTAAAGGCTGCAGGCGCATTGGTAAATTTGGACGGATTATTTAGTTAGAGCGGGTCTTTCTGTCACTTGGCATTCCACTCGCCACATTCTCCCGATTTCTGGTATTATTCTAATAGACAAGGGGGCGCAACATGGAAGCCAAGTATCAAGGACGGCTAGAACTAACCTGGACCAATAAACACAAACGCCTGCTCGCACAACCAGACGGCACCTGCGAATGGGTCACCCCCGCCGACTACCGCGTAGCAGAAATACGACTACTACTGTCACCGTCAAATAGCGTGAGCGGCGACACAATTACGGCCTTCAAAGTCGCGTCTACCTGTCGTCGGAACAGCATCGGTTGCAGACGAAAAAGATGAGTCCAAACAAGTCAATGGCGGCGGTTACGATTTGTGCAACATAAGTATCCGTAATATACAAGGAATCACAACTGCATTTCTATCGACTTTCTTCCTGTAATCCGCTTGTTTCTGGTATTATTCTATCAGACAGGGTGTTTGTTGATCGATTTATATCTTACCAGTTCTACAGTCAAGTTTATTTTACATTTTTTAAAAAAGAGGAATTTTTAGCAGTACCTATAATCATTTTGGTTGGCGACACCAAGGCGGACACGGTTCGTGCGCCCCGCAGTGAACAATCGAGGCGCGAGTTGCTGTTAAAGATCAAAGAGAGATAAGGATGCCTGTATCCATGAAGATTATTCGCAACGCCGGAACCGAACGGGTTATTGATCTGATCCGGCCCTGGCTCAAGCCGGGCAATCAACTCGATGTGGTGACCTCATCGTTCTCCCTCTTTGCTTTTGCTGCGGTTCTGGAGGATGTAGCTAGGTTAGCGAAGGTACGCGCTCTGCTCCCGCCTGATGGAACCAATTTAGCTTTTCTGGGATCGGAAGCCGACCGCGCATCCCGCAATCGCTTGCAAACCCACTGGTTGGCAAAGCGTTGCGCCGAGTGGGTTCGAGTAAAGGCCGAGTTGCGTCGCGCGAATGGTGCCGTTCCTCAAGGCGCCATCGTGCTTCGTGATTCCGAAGAGCATCCCCGACAGGTGGTGCTCGGTTCCTTCGCGTTTACTACCGATGGACTCGGTATCACACCAGGCAACCCGCTCAGCCTAATCCAGGTATCCGAAACCGCAGATGAGAGCAACGTGCTGAGCCAATGGTTTGACGTGCAGTGGGCCGGTTTGCAAACTCAACCGGGCGCGCAAGCGGAGGTGATCGCGGCCTTGCAATCCCTCGCCGCATACCGTGACCCCTTCACCGTCTACACCCTAATCCTCCATCACCTCTTCCGGGATAGCGGCGAAGAGATGGACGAAGAACGCATCGTCAAATCCGCTACCGGCATTCGCAATACGGTGGTCTGGAAGAAGCTCTACAAGTTTCAACGCGACGGAATAATCGGCGCCATCGACAAGCTCAACCGATTTGGGGGTTGCATCATCGCCGACAGTGTAGGCTTAGGTAAAACCTTTGAGGCGCTGGCCATCATTAAGTACCACGAGCTACGCAATGACCGTGTGCTGGTGCTCTGCCCCAAACGCCTGCGCGACAACTGGACGCTCTACAAGGCAAACGATCGACGCAATATCTTGGCCGCAGACCGTTTCAACTACGACGTTCTCAACCACACCGACCTCTCGCGCGACGGCGGCATGTCGGGCGACATTGACGTTTCGCATGTGAACTGGGGCAACTACGACCTAGTCGTCATCGACGAATCGCACAACTTCCGTAACAAGAGGACACCGCGCCAAGGCGGGGAGACCCGCTACGACCGCCTGATGCGCAAGATCATCAAGGAGGGGGTGAAGACCCGCGTACTCATGCTCTCGGCCACGCCAGTGAACAACCGACTGGCTGATCTTCGCAATCAAATCGCATTCGCCACGGAGGGCGATGATACGGCCCTGCATGAACATGGTATTTCCAGCATCGACAGCACCACGCGGCTGGCGCAAAAACAATTCAATCGCTGGATGGAATTGGAGGAGTCCGAGAAAACTTCGTCGCGGCTTATTGAGATGCTTGGCTTTGACTACTTCACCCTACTGGATCGCCTTACGATCGCCCGCTCGCGTAAGCACATCGAGAGGTACTACGACATTAGCGAGACAGGGCGCTTCCCGATTCGCCTCAAGCCCATCAATATCAAGTCAGACGTGGACCGCGCTGGTCAGTTCCCATCTATCCGCGACATCAATCACGAAATTCGTCGACTGCACCTAGCTTCCTACACACCACTGCGCTATGTGTTGCCCCACAAGCAAGCCGCTTACGATGCCAAGTACAGCACCGCAATCCGCGGAGGTGAAGGTTTTTTCCGCCAAGCGGACCGGGAGGAGAGTCTGGTTCACCTGCTGCGCATCAACGTACTCAAGCGCATGGAAAGCGCTGTGTCCTCTTTTGCCCTGACCGTGCAGCGGCAGCTCAAAGACGTGGAAGCCATGCTGGCCCGCGTCGAGGCGCGCGCTGTAGAAATCGAAGAATTCGACATCACCGATGTAGCCATCGACGACCCCGCCTTTGAGAGCCTGCTGGTGGGTCGCAAGGTCAAGGTGCTACTGGGGGATGTTGACCTTATCCGCTGGAAACAGGACCTCATCGAAGACCGCAATCGTTTGGCCACCCTCCACGCCGCCGCCAAACAGGTGGACTCCGCTAGAGATGCTAAGCTCGCTGCCTTGCGTGAGGTCATTGCGCACAAGTGGCAAAACCCAATCAATCCTGGCAATCGCAAAGTGATCATCTTTACCGCTTTCGCGGACACCGCCACGTACCTTTATGAAGAATTCGCCCCCTGGGCGAAAGAGACGTTCGGCATTGAGGCCGCTCTGGTGACGGGTACAGGCCGCAACCAGACTACGCTTCCGGGCCTGCGCAAGGATCTAGCCTCCATCCTGACCGCATTTTCACCACGCTCGAAAGAGCGCCCCGAGGATCTTGCCAACGAGGGCGAACTGAACCTCTTGATCGCCACCGATTGTATTTCTGAAGGCCAGAACCTGCAAGATTGTGACTGGCTCATCAACTACGACATCCACTGGAACCCAGTGCGCATCATCCAGCGTTTCGGCCGCATCGACCGCATTGGCTCGCCCAACCAGCAAATACAACTCGTCAACTTCTGGCCCAATATAGAGTTGGAGGAATACATTAACTTGGAGCAGCGGGTGAGCGGCCGTATGGTACTTCTGGACATCTCGGCCACTGGTGAGGAAAACCTGATCGAACAGCAGTCCGGCAATCAAATGAACGACTTGGAATACCGGCGCAAGCAACTGCTCATGCTTCAAGATGCGGTGATCGACCTAGAAGACCTCTCCACGGGCGTTTCCATTACCGACCTCACGCTCACCGACTTTCGCATTGACTTGGCGCATACTGTCAAGGCGAACCCCGGTAAGCTCGAAGAGCTCCCGTTTGGCACCTGCACGGTCATCACTACAGTCGAGGCTGGGATTTTGCCTGGCGTCATCTTCTGTCTACGCGCCGAAGGAATTGCGGCTACAAAGGCGGTAGAACCTGGCTATCCACTGGCACCACACTATCTGGTGTATGTGGGCGACGACGGCACCGTGCTGCTGCCTTACACACATGCCAAGCGCATACTCGACCAGATCAAACGCCTCTGCGCGGGGCGCGACCTGACTGATGCCATTGCCTGCGGTCGCTTTGACAAGGCCACGCGTTTTGGTGAGGATATGCGTCATGCCCAACGTCTACTGGCGGCGGCAGTGGCCTCCATTGTCGGCAAGAGCGAAGAGCGCGCCGTGGCCAGTCTCTTCTCGCCAGGCGGCACCCACGCTATCAAGGGGGAGTTCGCGGGCATCAACGATTTTGAGGTGGTGGCCTATCTGGTGGTATTGCCGGAGGAAGACCTATGAATGTCGCTGATGTTCTGGCTGCCATGGAACTGCCCGTTGGCACCCGTGTGGATCAGCGTGTGCCCAAGAAGCTCCTCGTGGAAAAGGGAGCATTCACCGCCGCCGACAAGCGCCTGATTACCGACGGAATCGAGGAGATTCACTGGCTAGCGGCGCTCAAGCCAAACACGATCGGCGTGCCGGAATATCGTGACGAAGTACGTGAATATCTGGAAATCGCTGTGCTGAGCGTGACGCTGCGACCCGGTGCGAAAGTTGAGCGTCTTACCCAGCTAACGCATCGCGCCGTACCCTATCCGGTGTGGCTGGTGTTATCACACGATGGTCGCTTGACCCCCTCCCTTGTGCACAAACGTTGGGCGCAAAATGAGAAGGGTAAGGTGGTGTTGGAAGGCGATGTCGTTGAAGTAGATATAGGGTTAGATAGTGATTCGATGATAATCGCTGAAACAGAAAAGTCGTTTATGGATGCGCTCACCTTCATCCATCAGCAGCGTGTACACCTGCTTGCGCTATATCAGAGTTGGATGGATACCCTGCAGGCCCTACAAGCCGCACGGCTGACTGGCGTTTTTGCTCAAACATACACGGTAGAACAGGCTGTCGTTCGCCGTGGTGCACTTGTGAGCTATGATCATCTGATACGTCAGATTGCGGTACTTCGCTTGCAGGCTACTCGTGAGTTACAGGTCCATCGTCTGGTCGATCTGAACTTAGAAATTAAACGCCTAGAAGTCGAACTTGCCGTGGTCAAAGCACATTTATAACGGAGGGATTCGAATGAATATACTCACTGCCAACGATCCTGAAACAAAGTCTGCCGACATCCTTGCTGAAAACGCGGAACGGTTAAAGGCGCTGTTCCCCGAAGCCTTTACCGAAGGTAAAATTGACTTCGAAATCTTGAAGCAACTGTTGGGCGGCGCAGTGGATGAGCGTGAAGAAAAATACGGTCTCAACTGGTATGGCAAGCGTCGCGCTCGGCAACTAGCGCTTACGCCTAGCACCGGCACACTGCGTTCCTGCCCCGAGGAAAGCGTTGATTGGAACACCACCCAAAACCTAATGATTGAGGGCGACAATCTCGAAGTCTTGAAGTTGCTGCAGAAAAGCTATGCAGGCAAGGTCAAGCTCATCTACATCGACCCACCCTATAACACGGGCAAGGATTTTGTGTACCCAGATAACTTTCAGGACAACATCAAAAACTATCTAGAGTTGACGGGACAAGTGGAAAGTGATCGAAAAATTAGCAGCAACACGGAAGCCAACGGCCGATTTCACACCGACTGGCTGAATATGATGTATCCTAGGCTGAAGCTGGCGAGAGGTTTGCTTAAGGACAACGGAGTCATCTTTATTTCGATTGATGAACGTGAGTATTCGGCCTTGCGCCTCATGAGCTGCGATATTTTCGGAGAAGAGAACATTGTTGGCACAGTTGTCTGGAAGAACGCGACCGACAACAATCCCACCAATGTGGCGACCGAGCATGAATATTTGTTGGTGGTAGCAAAGAAGAAAGATTCAATTGATGCTGAATGGAAGTCTTCAATTTCAGACATCAAGGATGTGCTCATTAAGATTGGTGACGAGCTAGCGATGAATCTGAAAGGTCAAGAACTACGAGAAGCATATGATAAGTGGTTCCGGGAGCACAAGGTAGAACTGTGGCCACTTGACAGGTATAAGTACATTGATAATGGCGGCGTATATACTGGAAGCCAAAGTGTCCACAACCCTGGTCGAGAGGGATACAGGTACGATGTTTTCCATCCCGTAACGAAGCTCCCGTGCAAGCAGCCATTGATGGGGTACAGATTCCCAAAGCAAACGATGGATGAACTGCTTGATGCGGACCGAATATTGTTCGGAGATGATGAGTCGAAAATCATTGAACTGAAGGTTTATGCATCAGAATTCAAAGAAAAACTATCCAGTCTTTTGGAATTAGATGGGCGGTTAGGAGCGTATGACCTAAAAGAAGACTTTCCCACCGAAGGGAAGGTTTTTACCAACCCAAAACCCGTGCGCCTGTATGAGGCGTTCTTGCCGTTTCTTCTGAAGGATCACGATGATCTGGTCGTTGATTTCTTTGCGGGTTCTGGCGCAACTGCAAAAGCCGTGTGGAAGTTGAATTCAAAGGATTCTATTCAGCGGGCTTTCTGCCTCGTTCAGCTCCCTGAACCGCTGAATGCGAGCGATAAAGATCAGAAGGCCGCCGTTCAGCTTTGCGATGCACTTGGTGTTCCTCGGACTATTTCGGAAATCACCAAAGAACGCCTACGCCGCGCCGCAGCCAAGGTCAAAGCCGACAATCCCATGTTCGCCGGCGACACGGGTTTTCGCGTTTTTAAACTCGAAACATCCAATATTCGAACCTGGGACCCTGACCGAAATAATCTGGAACAAAGTCTATTCGATCATTTGGAACACATCAAGGAGGATCGGAGCGAAACGGATATTCTCTACGAGCTGTTGCTTAAACTCGGACTGGAGTTGTGTGTGCCTATTGAGATCCGCACCATCGCGGGCAAGGTGGTGCACGCCATTGGCGACGGCGTGTTGCTGGTTTGCCTAGATTTGAACATTTCGCGTGACGAGGCGGAACCGTTGGCTATGGGCATCGTCGAGTGGTACAAGGCACTCGATCCGGCAGGTGAGAACACCTGCGTCTTCCGCGATAGCGCCTTTGTTGACGACGTGACTAAAACGAATCTGGCCGCAATCCTGGGGCAACATGGCATCCGGAACGTGCGCAGCCTGTAAGGAGGAACGGTGATGAAATTACAGTTTGATTCTAACCTCGAGTATCAGTTTCAGGCCATCGAAGCGGTCTGCGACCTCTTTCGTGGGCAAGAGATTTGCCGTACGGAGTTTACGGTAACCCGCGAGGTGATCGAAGGACAGGTATCTGCAAAGTTTGAAAATGAATTGGGCATCGGTAATCGTCTGACTCTTCTGGACGATGAGATACTCCAAAACATCAACGACGTGCAGTTAAGAAACGGCCTCCCACCCTCCTCCGTGCTCACATCTGGTGACTTCACGGTAGAGATGGAGACGGGCACCGGAAAAACCTATGTTTATCTGCGAACCATCTTCGAGTTGAACAAGCGCTACGGCTTCACCAAGTTCGTCATCGTGGTGCCGTCAGTGGCAATTAAGGAAGGTGTATACCATTCCCTTCAGGTCATGGAAGAGCATTTCAGAGGACTGTATGTCAACACGCCTTTTGAATACTTCATCTATGACTCTTCTAAACTCGGCCAGGTGCGCAACTTTGCTACCAGTCCGCACATTCAGATCATGATCGTGACGGTGGGGGCCATCAATAAAAAAGACATTAACAACCTCTACAAGGACAGTGAGAAGACCGGCGGAGAAAAGCCCATTGATCTGATCAAGGCGACCCGTCCTATCCTGATCGTGGACGAACCGCAAAGTGTAGACGGGGGGCTAGAGGGGCGTGGTAAAGAAGCGCTGGGGGCGATGAACCCACTGTGCACGCTGCGCTACTCGGCCACCCATGTGGATAAGTACCATATGGTGTACCGCCTGGATGCGGTGGATGCCTACGAGCAGAAACTGGTCAAGCAGATCGAGGTGGCTTCCGCGACGATCGAAGGGGCAAGCAATAAGTCGTTCGTGCGGCTAGTGTCAGTGAGCAACAAGCGCGGCGCCATCAGTGCCAAGGTGGAACTGGACGTGGATGTTGCCAACGGTGTGCGGAGGCGGGAAGTGACCGTGCAGGACGGTGACGATTTGGAACAGACTACCAAGCGGTCGATTTACAATGACTGCCGCATTGGTGAGATTCGCGTCGAGAAGGGCAACGAGTTCATCGAGCTACGCGTGCCAGGCGGAGAATTCTACCTCAAACTAGGACAAGCCTGGGGCGATGTGGACGCGCTCGCCTTGCAACGCGAAATGATCCGCCGCACGATTAAAGAACACCTAGACAAGGAGAAACGCTTGCGGCCGCAGGGCATCAAAGTTCTTTCACTTTTCTTTATCGACGCAGTAGGAAAGTATCGTCAGTATGACGAGGAAGGCACCCCGGTCAAAGGTGACTACGCCCATATCTTCGAACAAGAGTACCGGCGGATGGCCAATCACCCAGACTACCGCACGCTCTTCCAAGAGGTGGAACTGAGTCGCGCCGCCGAGGAGGTGCATGACGGCTACTTCTCCATTGACAAGAAGAAGGTAGGTGGCAAGACCGTCGAGGTTTTCAAAGACACGCGTGGAGACACTAAGGCGGATGACGACGCCTACAACCTGATCATGCGCAATAAGGAGAAACTCTTGAGTTTCGAGACGCCGCTGAAGTTTATATTCTCCCACTCCGCCCTGCGCGAAGGTTGGGACAACCCGAATGTGTTCCAGATTTGCACCCTGCGAGATATCCAGAGCGAACGAGAGCGACGGCAGACCATCGGGCGCGGCCTGCGCCTGTGCGTGAACCAGCACGGCGATCGGCTACACGGTTTCGAGGTCAATACCCTCACCGTCATTGCCACCGAAAGCTATGAGCAGTTTGCAGAGAACCTGCAAAAAGAAATTGAGGCCGACACTGGTATCCGCTTTGGCATCGTAGAGCCGCATCAGTTTGCGGCGATTGCCGTGACAGGACAGGGAGGGCAACAGGTACCGCTGGGTTTTGAACGGTCCAAAGTGCTATGGGGGCACCTAAAGACCGCAAACTACATCAACACCCAAGGCAAGGTGCAGGACGCACTTCGGCAAGCGCTCAAGGACGGCACGCTGGCGTTGCCCGCTGAATTCGAGGCGCATCGTGGCCAGATTGCCGAAGTCTTGCGCAAACTCTCTGGACGATTGGAGATCAAGAACGCCGACGAACGTAAACAGGTTCGCACAAGGAAGGCTGTACTGCAAAGCCAGGAGTTTAAGGCGCTGTGGAACCGCATCAAGCACAAAACCACCTATCGCGTGCAGTTCGACAATGACAAGCTGATCGAGAACTGTATACGTGCACTGCTAGATGCTCCGCCTATCACTAAAACTCGCCTGCAATGGCGCAAGGCGGACATAGCTATCGGCAAGGCAGGTGTAGAAGCCACCGAGCGATCAGGCGCGGATATCGTAGTGCTGGCTGAAACAGACATCGAACTACCCGATCTACTCACTGACCTGCAAGACCGCACGCAGCTCACTCGACGCACCATCCAACGCGTTCTTTCGGGTAGTCATAGGTTGGACGACTTCAAGCGCAACCCACAGCAGTTCATCGAATTGGCCGCAGAAGCGATCAACCGCAGTAAACGCTTGGCTTTGGTGGACGGCATCAAGTACCATCTTTTGGGCGACGAGTACTACTATGCTCAAGAACTATTTGAACAAGAAGAGTTGACTGGTTATCTGAAGAATATGCTTATGGACACTGAAAAATCAGTCTATGAGCATGTGGTCTACGACTCGGACACCGAATGTCACTTTGCAGATCAGCTCGAAAAAAACGATTCCGTCAAGGTGTATGCCAAATTGCCCGGCTGGTTCGAGGTGCCGACCCCACTGGGAAGCTACAACCCAGACTGGGCCGTGCTGATTGAAAAGGATGGAGAAGAGAGGTTGTACTTCGTAGTCGAGACCAAGGGCAGCCTGATCATCGATGACCTGCGCGACAGTGAGGGTGCGAAAATCACCTGCGGCAGAGCACATTTCGAAGCGCTGGCCGTGGGAGAATCGCCAGTTCGGTACATCTTGGCCCGCAGTATTGACGATGTGCTCATGTACGACCCTGTGAGCTGACGAAGAGCCGACAGGCACTCGATTCCGAAAAGGTATTCCACCCTCAAGGACATTCTACTCGGGTCGGCTCATCTCTATGAGGCGCTTCGCTCACGCCGTGATAAAAAATGCGATGACGAACCTAATGAATGAATGCCCCAATGCGTCTTGGGGGAGAGGACGCGAGTACAGAACACTTCAATTTAGCATTAAGTTGGCCTTTACTTCGCAGTCTTACGAAAGTTGCTTCACGCGCATTCTTGATGCCACTATACTTTTTTGGGCACGGGGTATGTCGAACATTCTCGATGAACCTCCATAGAAAGCGGTTGAACGTGCCACGGCGTATAGGGTGAAGTGTGCAGTAACCTCGATCGTTCGGCAAAAGGGGGAGCTATTCGAAATGAAAATTCAAGGTTTGCATGTTAGCAATTTTTTATCATTTGGCCCCGATCCAGATGGATTTAATCTGCAAGGGTTATCGGATAATCTCACAGTCATCGTGGGTCCAAACGGTGCAGGAAAGAGCAATGTGTTTAGAGCCATTCGGGTAATACTCGATTCTCTCGACTGGAACGCTGATGGCAGTCGTTCGGTCGATGTAACGGGTAAGTTTTTCAGACCGTTGACGGATACCCGAGAGAGCATGATAACGATGGATGTCACATTTGATGAGCTGTGGGAAAGAGACTTAATCACCACGTTTTTCAGATGTTCTTTTCTTTATCCAGAGGAGGCACAAATGAACGGAGCATCGGGCCCAACGTCAGTGTATCAACGTTGGGTACAAGAACATGTTGAGGATTCGAACCTCGATGAATTTCTTTCTGGATCAATCAAGATTCTGTTGCACCGCGGAGATCCGTATGTACGTGAAGTGCGTTTTGTGTTTTTGGACGGTACGTTGGAGGTAAGTTTGCTCACGGGAAACGGAGAAATACGAGTATTGGACTCGGGGATAAGAAGAAACAAATCTTTGGCAAGTGCGTTTATAGGTGGAATGCTGCAAGACAGCAAATTTGAATTCAATTCAATTGTGAACAGGATCGACTCTGAGTTTCTAAATATTCCTTCGTTTACCGCAGAACAATTGAAGAACGTAATAGAGTTCGAGGATATTGTCGTGAAAACAGAGATAGCTCAATCTAATAATCCTATGCCTGGTGAATTAGAGCGTCTCTATTTGCTGATGGGTCGTGTCCCTAATCACCAGCAAAAGTTTAGTTTATCTCATGTGTATAAGTGTCTTGTTACTAATGGGGTTGCACACTTTGATAATTGGTACATTCCGAACGAGATCGCTTTGACGTATGATTATCAGCCGTTGAAGTCACTGAAAAAGGGCGAACTGGCTCTGCACTTATTTCGGTTAAAAAATGGTTCACAGGACGAGCGCTGTACATTTTTAAAAATCCAGGACGAATTTCGCGAAACTTCTGGGTCGAGTGTAAATGTGATCATGCGATATGTTCAGGAGACACAAGCAGATCGACAGATACGTCAGGTACAGCAGGTACAGTTGGTCGGGGATGATGATATTCCGCTATCGTACTGTGGATCTGGCCGAGTGCAACTGGCCATGTTAATCACCTTGAAGCATTTGAAACAAGGTGTGTTGCTACTGGACGAACCGGATGTTTTTCTGCATCCCTCTATTCAATCCCAACTCATGCGTTCTTGGAAAGCCGACGGGGCTCAAAGTATTATTGTGACACACTCGCCATACCTGATCCCGGTGGGAGGACTTGAGCATATTAGACGTGTTTATCGTTCCTCGTTGCAGGGATCCCAAAGTTCCCACCCTCTTTCTAACGAAGAGATAGAGAAGTTTGAAATTCGACGTAGAGTGAAGCGCGTCGATGAAGTTTTGTTTCTCTTTGCTAAGTGTGCGGTATTTGTAGAAGGCTACGACGAACAGATTGCTCTACCCATTTGGTTTGAAAAGTGGGTAGGATCCTATGGCGATCGGAAAGGTGAGACGTGTGAATCCCTTGGAATTCGTTTTCAAGCAGCGGAGGGAAAGAAAAACATAATGCCGTTAGTAGACATCGCAAAAATCTACGCAATTGAATGGGCGGTTCTATTTGACGCGGATATTATGTCCTCGAATAAGAAAAATGGGGATGACAACAAAACGATTATTGAGCAGATTGTTCGCGCTAACGAGGTTGAGCCAGGTGTGCTTGTATTGGGCGAGGAAAAGTCAATACAGGAGTATCCCGTTGGTGTACAAGGGAACATATTTTTGCGCGGTCAACATCTTGATGATAGATGGGAGACGCTTGCAGAGTATAAACGCTTCATGGTTGAGCACGAAAACGCACAGGGTCTTGGGAAGATGATTTCCAGATATATGGCTGAAAAGTATCCGTGTCCAGAAGAGTTTCATGCTTTCTTTCAAAAAATTTATGAGTTCGCTACAGGTGCACCGGTATAACCTGCGTGTTGCTTCTTTACCGCTGTTTTTGTCGTTATCGTCACTCGAAACCACGAGTGGTGTGTTGTGTCCGGTAGGATGTCTGCAGCTGAACTACCCATCGATTGCATCACACGCGTGAAGCAATCGTGCTGACAGGACAAAACGGAAAAAATTGTACGTTACGAGTCGCGGATTGGACGTAGAGATCTGAATTTGCCGCGCTCGACCAGTTTACTTTGCTGCCAAACGTAATCACCCGTCAGGCTACTATGCTCCCAGCCAGACACGGCGTTTCCAGCCCCCTGCCCATCCTGCGGCAGGGGGCTTTATCAGGCCCGTCAACATGTCCTCACGAAATATCGAGTGAAATTTGAGCGTTTCAACCTCTTGACATTTGCTACGGTGAGTACAGGGAGTTCGAGGTCGTGACTCACGCACCAGAGCGAAAGAGGTGACCACGCATGAAACGACGCTGGATCGGACGCACGGCCAACCAAGAAGACGTGACCGCGCTGGCCCGCGAATGCCAACTCCACCCGTTGGTCGCACGCATTCTCGTCGCACGGGGGTTCCGCACACCGAACGCGGTGCAGACGCTGCTGCACGCGGATCGCAGCGCTCTATACAACCCCGCTCTGCTGCACGATGCACCAAAGGCGGCACAGCGAATCCAGCGGGCCATCGATCGCAAGGAAACGATCCTCCTCTACGGCGACTACGACGTGGACGGCACGTGTGCGACCGCCTTGCTTGTGCGGACGCTGCGATCGCTGGGCGCGGACCCGCTCTGGCGGGTACCGGATCGGTTTGCGGAGGGGTACGGGCTACACGCACACGTCATCCACGAGGTGGCAGATCAAGGTGTCACTCTCGTTGTCACCGTCGATACCGGTATCACTGGCCACGAAGCGGCACGTATCGCGAGGGAACTTGGCATCGACCTGATCATCACGGACCACCATCACATCACTGCCGCTGTACCATCCGCGTTCGCCATCGTGCATCCGGATTATCCGCGTGCGCTCTATCCGTGCAAAGACCTGTGTGGAGCGGGCGTGGCGTTCAAGCTCGCGCAGCTCATCCTGGGTCGCTTCCCGGAGGAACTGCTCGCCTACGTCGCTTTGGCCACGGTCGCCGATCAGGTTCCGCTCACGGGTGAGAATCGCATCCTCGTACGCGAGGGTCTAGTCGAGATCAACCGGACGCCGGATGTCGGGATCGCCGCGCTCACTGATGTGGCAGGCACGAAACACATCCGGGCGTCGGACATCGCGTTTCAGTTGGCGCCGCGCATGAACTCCGTCGGACGCCTAGATCACGCCCGGCATGTGGTGGATCTGCTGCTAACGGACGATCCGGCCACGGCAGCCCGTCTCGCGCTTGTCTGCCAAGCGCACAATCGGTTCCGCCAGACGCTGCAAGAACGCATCTACCAGGAGGCGCTCGCACAGATCGAGACGCACCCATCGTGGCAAGAACACGCGGCGCTCGTCGTATCCGGAACGAACTGGCACGAGGGGGTCATCGGCATTGTCGCGGGGAAACTGGCGGAACGATTCTACAAGCCTACGCTGTGCCTCTGCGAGGAAACCGGCAAAGGGTCCGGACGCACGGTGCGAGGACTGGATCTGCATCGCGTCCTGGGGGAAGTGGACGCCAATGCTTCGGTGTTTGCCCGCTTTGGCGGCCACGCGGCGGCGGCAGGATTCACCCTGCATGACCCCACGCAGGTGGACGCGCTGCGGGAGCGATTCGTGCAGACGGTCGCCGACACCTGGCCGGACGATGTGCCAAAAGAACCGTATACCGACGTGGACGCGCCGCTGATCGGCGAGGACATCAACCTGACGCTGGTGCATGAGATCGAACGTCTGGAGCCGTTTGGGCAAGGGAATCCACCGCCGCTGTTTTTCATCAAGGGTGCGCAGATCACGGCGTCCGACTTCGTGGGGAAAGACGAGAAGCACATCAAGCTGCGCCTACGTGCGCCAAACCACAGAAGGGCAACGGGTGCCACGGTCATCGGGTTCGGCTTCGGGAGCGACGCCGACGCGCTTGCGGAGGGGAACGTGCGCCATCTGCTGGTGCATGTGGAGCGCCATATCTATCAGAATCAGGAGTCGTTGCAGCTGCGTCTGTCGGATTGGCGATGAAATATTGACTGAAAGTTGACCGAAATGCGGGTCGGCAACGTGTCATGCTGAAGTCAATCACGCGAAAGGGGAGAGGGGCATGGACGAGGTGGGTTCTGGCTGCGGTCGCTGTGGCGCCACGGACGGGGCGTTGTATAAATGGGCGCATGTGTCGATCGATGCAGACGAGGTGGTGTGGTTGTGCCCACCGTGTTTTCAGTATGTTCTCGACAGGCAGCACTTGGCAGTCAAAGAGAACGCGGGTGTCCTTCAATCCGCACTGGCGAATCAAACGGCAGAAAAATTGAACCCGGAGTTGCCGGTCTGGATGCTGGCCTGTGGCATGATCGTGGCGTTTGCGGGGATCGTGGTTGCGGCATGGCTGCTTTTTCGGTAATGAGCACTGTTCGCGTGGCGACCCGATCGGCCCGTACATTCCAGGAAATCCAAAACAGGAAGGAGGCATGTGCCGTGTTGATGCGCGCGAAATGGCCTTCGGAATGTCCGCTGTGCAACAGGAAAATCCGAATCGGCGACGAGATCGTCTGGACGCCAAGCAGCCTCGCGGTCCATCGCGACTGCGCGCCAAGGGCGATGCGCCGGAAAGTTCCGTCCCGAACGCGGCGAAAATGACGGAAAGTTGACCGTTTTGCTTTCGCCGCATCAGTTAGGTTGGAACCAGGCGGGAATGACGCGCCGGGAGGATCGGGCGAGTAACCGAAGGGAGAGTTGCTAATGAAACACATCTTGTTCGTCTTGGGGGGAGGGTTGTCATCATGCTATGGTTTTTGATCCCGGTGGCCATTTTTTCAGGCATTGTTTCAATCGCTGAATTCGTTGTCATGACCAACGAAAACTCAGATGGGAAACCATCGCAGAGAACATGGAAAGCCATAATCTGGATATGGAGCGCGCCCTGTGTGATGGTGCTGTCCATCGTAGGCGCCGTCACGTTCTATCATGTGCAGTGGACAACGCGACACACCCAAGAGGCTGCCATCATGGACGCGCGGTTCGGAACAGAAAACGTGGTGAATGTACTGGATCGGGGAGCGAGCACGACGTATCAGGGTTGGTGGGATGTTTTGGTGGTCCTGCGCGGCACACCGTACGACCACACGCTGAAGTTGCGGGTCAATCCATCAAACGGCGGAGTTATGAAGTGGTAAACGGAACTTGGCAATAGACAGGCTAAGACGAGGGGGGATTCCCACGAAACTGTATCTCGCTTCTGGACTCGAAAATCGAAGCCACGTACAGGAATGGCGCGATGCACTGACCGCCGCCGGCCACGTCATCACGTATGACTGGACGGCGCATGGCCGGGTGCAAGGCCCGGCGCTCACCGACATCGCGTCATAGACCCCACGGCTAAAGCCGGGGGCTTGCAAAAGCCCTCTATGACCAGCCCGAGCGATAGCTACGTTGGTTAGGTGCAGACCCGAGAATGCTTCTCCAGTTCTCGGCTCTCTGGGGCAGGCGTTAAAAGCTGGCAGGGGTGTCGGCGGTGCGTCTGTTGCAATCACCCCTTTCCAACATGGGTGCGGAGAGATTTTTTCTAAAAGGAAAGACGTTACTCAGTCCCGTAAGGGAAAGGAGTTTTTTTCAAATGGCAGTCTCCGTACTCGACAGGCACCACAAGCCGCTGATGCCCTGCTCTGAAAAGAGGGCGAGATTATTGCTCGAACGAGGACGGGCGAGAGTTCACAAGATGGCCCCGTTCACCATTCGGCTGGTCGATCGGCTTCAACAAGATTCAGAACTGCAACCGTTGCGGCTCAAACTCGATCCCGGCTCGAAGACAACCGGCGTAGCCATCATCTTGGACGGCGCCAAAGGGTCTAAGGTGATCTTTCTTGGCGAAATCATTCACAAGCCTGGCATCAAGGCGAAATTGGATCAACGCCGCGCCCTTAGACGGTCCAGGCGCAACCGCAAGACCCGTTACCGCAAGCCGAGATTCCTTAATCGGCGTCGAAAGAGAGGGTGGCTCCCGCCTTCTTTGGTGGCGCGAGTCGGCCAGACGCTTTCGGCGGTGGCGAAGCGGATAGTCGCCATGCCAATTTCCGCGATCAGTTTCGAACACGTCAAGTTCGACACACAGCTCATGCAAAATGCAGAAGTTTCGGGTGTGGAGTACCAGCAAGGAACGCTCCAAGGCTACGAAGTTCGGGAATATCTGCTGGAAAAGTGGGGCCGTGCGTGCGTGTACTGCGGGGCGACGGATGTATCGTTGGAGACTGAGCATATCGTTCCGCGGAGCCGGGGCGGTAGCGATCGAGTTTCGAATTTAACACTCGCCTGTCACGATTGCAATCAGGAAAAAGGAACGCAAACCGCTGAGGAATACGGATTTCCGGACATTCAAGCGCAGGCGAAAAAGCCACTAAGGGATGCGGCGATGATGAACGCCACGCGCTGGCGGCTCTTGGAGAGGCTGAAAGAAACAGGAGTGCCGGTGGAATGCGGAACCGGGGCTCGCACGAAGATGCAGCGGATCGCACATGGCTTGCCCAAAGAACACTACTATGACGCGCTTTGTGTTGGCGCAAGTACGCCGGAGGTTCTCACTTCTTTGCCTTCCTACGTACAGGTTTGGAGCGCGAAGGGGCGGGGAACTCGTCAAATGGTTAACTCAGACGCTTATGGGTTCCCACGCGGAAAGGCGAAATCGGCAAAACAGGTCTTTGGATTACAAACCGGGGACATGGTTCGGGCCGATGTGCCAAAAGGAAAGTATAAAGGCACATGGAAAGGGCGAATTGCTGTAAGGGCAAAAGGTACTTTTGTACTTACTTCAAACGGTCAGAAGTTCGATGTGCATCACAAGTATTGTCAATTGATCCAAAGAAATGACGGCTGGAACTATGGCACAAAGCGCATAAGCGCATGAAAGGGGGAAGCCGCCACTTCCTCCCCACTGCTAAAGCCGGGGGTTCCCGTGGCGGCGAAATTGGGCGGGCTGGTGCTGTACTGAAAAGGGGGAACGGACATGTCCATCGTGCTGCATACCACGCTTGAAACGTTGTCGCTGCAGGATCGGTACACGCTGTCGCAGGCGCTGCAGATTCAGGAAGGCGCCTTCGGTGAGTGGGTGGCGCACGTCGAACAAAAGTTGCTGCTGATGCGGGAACTGGAAACGGGCGTCGAACCACGGTCAGAGGATGACGCGCTCTGGCGAGACCGGGCGCAGATCGCGGGGTTCGAACCGTGCGAATCGATGTCCGCCTGTCGTACGCGCTTGCAGACATGGCAATCGGAATGCCGGGCGCGATTGCGACAATCAGATATCGGACGCCGGCTTCTGGAGTCAGATTGGCAAGTCACATTATTTTAGACAGCGTAGATGGCCTTGATGTTTACCCGCCAACTTGCAAGAAAAATGACCGCTACGCCCTTCACCGCTCTGGTACGGTGGAGATAGAAATCATTCAAGGAGGTGCGCAAGATGCTCGGACGTACACACATGGCCATCGGAGCGCTCGCGGCGATTGGGGCCTCTACGTGGTTGCTCGGGGCTCCGTGGATCCCTGTGCAACACGGCCTGCTCGATCCGACGGCGCTGGTGCGCGAAGCGGAGGTGGTCGGGGCGATGATGCTTGGCAGTGTCCTGCCGGATCTCGATGAATCCCACGCGCTGCTCGCCCGCAAGGTGGAGACCGGCGCCCGCTTGGCCATGCTGCTGTTTGTCGGCTGGCTGGTCGTGAGTCACCACGTGGTCTCCGCGCTGTCGTTTGGCACACTGGCACTGGTGGCGCTGGCTCTGTTTGTACCGGCGGACCTGGCTCGAAAGCTGGCGCTTGGGGGGTTGTCGCTTCTGGCGCTCTATGCCGGCGCAACAGGCAGCTTGCCCATCGTCGGCGCGGTGGCGCTGGCCGTCTGGGCGTTTGGGGCGGCGCTCACGGCGCATCGCACGTTCACCCACGGTCTGCTGGGTCTGGTCGTGCTGGCGGTTGGGCTGCTTGACAGCGTACCCGGCGCGTTTCACTCGCTGTCGATGGCGATCCTGCTCGGATACGGACTCCACCTGGCGGCGGACGCGGTGGCAGGCGGCGTGCCGCTGTTCTGGCCTTGGTCGCGGCGGATCGGGGTGCGCCTTGTGAAGACGGGAAGCGCGGTCGATCACCTGATCGGCGCGGCGGCCACGCTGTTGTTTCTCGCACTGTTCATCTTTCCAGCCTAAAGGAGGCAAACGGGATGCCGTCGCTAAGAGACACGCGCTTTCTCATTTTGGACGTTGAGACGACCGGGCTCAATCCGCAAGAGGATCGCATCGTGCAAATCGCCCTGGTCGGCGTTCACTGCGGACGAGTCGCACAGTTGGGCGCGATGCTGGTCAATCCTGAGCGACCCATTCCACCGCGAGCCTCCGCCATCCATCACATCACGAACCGCCAGGTCGAACATGCGCCGACGTGGGCAGCGGTGTGGCCGTACGTCGTGCGACATCTGTTGGAGGCCGATGTAATCGTGGCGCACAACGCGGTCTTCGATCGCTCTTTTTTGCCAAGCGTGAGCAAGCCGTGGCTGTGCACCAAGCGACTGGCGCAGCGGGTGTGGCCAAGCGCGCCGAACTTCAAGAACCAGACGCTGCGGTACTGGCTGGATCTCGCACTGGACGCAGAAGCGCACGACGCGGCGGGCGATGCGCTCGTCACCGCCCATGTGCTCTTGCGTGAGATCGAAGCATACCTGGAGCAAGGCGGCAAGGACGATTTGGATGCCTTGCTCCGGTTTGTGAATCGGCAGATCGAAGTGCGAGCGATCCCGTAGTGAGTAAAAGTTGACCGTTTTGGCGCTCGACTTCACGATAGGCTGTTTGTAACGCCATTCGCGCAAGACAGACAAAGAAAGGAGGTGCAGTTTCTCATGAAACAAGCGCGGAAAAACGTTTGGGTGACACGGGTGGGGCTGCTGCTCGTCATGGGAACCATCGTAACCCTGATGGTGTCCGCGCGGTAAGCGTCGATGAGGGGCGCGCCAACTCGGGCGGTAGTGGGGCGCACCCTGCATCAACATCGTGAGAATGACGGAAAGTTGACCGTTTTGACTTCGCCCACGGCGGTAAGGTGAGCTTGACAGACGCAAATCCCAACGCGAAAGGAGGAATGTCCAATGAAGCATCACGCGGTGTCCGGTCTGGCCCTGTTCACGAACCCGGCCACGATGATCCGTTTTTTGTTTCACCAGTCGCCGATCGTGTGGATCGCCATTGTGGCGGTGGTCCTCGTCGGGAGCCTCTTCCTGGCTCGTCGCACGCTGGGCCTTGTCCGTCTTGCCGTCATGGCGGGTCTTCTTGCGAGTCTGGGATATGGAGGGGTCCGACTGACCGGTATCGTCGCGCTGTGGCAACACAGGATGCGCCACCAAACCACCTCGCTTGGATTTGGCCTGCCAGGCGGGCAGTCGGTCGCGCCGACGCTGAACCTCAATCGGATCAATCCGCTGACGACGATGCCGCCGCAACAGTTGGCGTTTGGTCTCGTCGCGGCGGCGGTGTTCCTGATCGTGTGGTTGCTGCACCGGTCACTGACCCCGCAGGCGAAGGCGTGGCTGCTTGGGTCATGGGACAGCGCGGACACAGGCGGCGTTCCCAAGCGCAAACGCAAGGGTTCGTATGAACTGCCCGGCGTCGAAGTGGGCGTGAACAAAGAGACGGGCAAGGCCATTTGGGTGGATTATCTGGATCGCTTCACGCACACGCTGGTTGTCGGCGTGACCGGCACCGGGAAGACCAGTCGGATTCTCGTGAAGATGATCTATCAGGACCTGTGGCACATCGGACGCGGCGTACCGATGGACGTGGTGGTTGTGGAACCGCAGGGGGGACTCTCAAAACAGACGATTGCGATGGCCAAGCGGCTGAATATCCCCTGCACCGTGATCGATCTGCGGTCGAAAGATGGATTTGAAAGCAATGCCTGGTTCACCCCGTTTGCCGACGGCAGTCTGTCCGACGAGATTGACAACGTGCGGGCGGTGCTGCGCGAACAGATGGGGGAACAGATTGGCAGCGAGTTTTTCCGAAACACCCAGGACGACCTTGTGCGCATGGTGATCCAGGTCCAGCTACCCCTTTGGCCGCAGACGGATTTCATTGGCTTCTCGGAACTGGCCACCGATTTGCGCCATTTTCGCTCCATCTGTCTGATCGTGCAAAACCACGCGTCCAAGACCGGGCCAAAACGCAACGCGAAAGGGGAGGAGATCGATCCGGTCGATCCGGAGTGGGCGCACGAGGCGCCGGACATTGAAGCGCGCTTCGACCGACTCGACGAGCACCGAAAACAGATTGTCCTGGCCGCCGCACGCGGGTTTGTCAGTGATACCCGAACGGAGAAGTTAACAGAAAACTTCCAAACGGTGACGCGGGGACTGAAATCCGTGCTTGGCGATCTGTCAAACAACGAGGTGATGCGTCGGGCGCTGGGCCGAAGCCATGAATTGCCTGCGCTCGACTTTGAAAAGTTCCTGCAAAACACGAAGGATCCGGGTCGACTCATCGCGGTGGTCACCGGCAATCGGGATATCGGGAAGCTGTTTGGGAAACTCCTGCTCGTGAACCTGAAACTGCACGCGCTCAACCGCCCTGGCGACGAGTGGTCGCGGCGTCCGGTGTACGTGTACACGGACGAATTCCGCCACTACGCCACCAATGCCCTGTCCGAACTGTTCCTGCAAGGCCGCGCTTCGCGGATCGCCATGACCAACGCGATCCAGAACCGCTCGCACCTGAAGCTGCACAGTAACAAGGATTTTTTGGACAGCGTGGAGGGCAACAGCCGTAACCGGGTCTACTTTCCGGGCCCAGCCGACGCGGACGCGCAGCATCTGGAGGTGGCGCTTGGTACGGTCATGACCGCACGGGAGACGCGTAGCGCAAACGAAGCGGGTCTGTTCAGTTCGCGCACCCTCGATCCCCGCGTGTCGACCAGCGAGCAGGTGCAGCCAAGGTTTCGGATGGAGGACCTCCTGTACGGGCTGGAAGCGGACGAGGCCATCTACGCGATGACAGCGGGGAACAAGAAACAAAAACCAATTGCCGGCAAGACGAGCGAAGCGGACGAATGGGCCAAGAAGCGGCGGGAGTTTCTCGCAGCGATCCGGCATGTGGAGCGCGCACGCAAGGTGAAGGAAGCGGAGCGCAAACATGACAAACCAAACATGCTTCAGACGGAACTGGCGCCGACGCAAGACGCAATGGACGCATCCATTGCGGATGCCGCTTTGATCCAGCAGGACAAGCCTGCCGTGTCCGTTGCTGTAGCCGTAGCGGCGAATGATCCGAAGAAAGCGGCAAAGGTTGAAGCCGCCAAGTCCGGAAAGGTGAGCCTGTTTCACACGCCGCCGAAGTGGACAACGGGGGATGAAGCACAGAAGAATGCCAAGGAGGTGAGCGAACCAGACGAAGAGACGATGGCAAGTGGATCGTTCGCTGCACCTGAGAAGCAACCCGAAGAGGAGGCGAGTGCGAACGTGGTGCGTACGAGTCTGCGGAAACATATCCCTGACACAGGCCCCGTGATGTGCAATAAGTGTAGCCATCCGATGGAACTCAAAAAAGAGGATGACGAACAGGAGGTTTGGGTTTGCCGATCGTGTGATATTCGCACGCGCCGGTTCAAACGGGAGTCAACTTGACGGAAAAGTGAGCGTTTTGGTTGTTCAGGACGCGATACGATGGAATCATCACAGATCACAAGGAGGATGAGGACTTTGGAAGATACCCGCGTGGTGTATGTCAATACGTTCGCGGAAGGTGCATGCACGACCAACCCACAGGTTCTGACGGAAGAAAATGTGGAGGCCGTGGCTCGGGCTTGGCGTAGAAGCGAAACGGTGATTCATGTGAAGCTGTTAGGGATGGAAACCGTTCGATTTGGCGACGAGCGCAAAACGGTGCTGTTTGGCGACCTGGGAGCAGCCAAGCTGGTTCTGCCGGTGGATAAGGCAGATCTGGAAGAAACCCAGAACCCGATGGACCTGCTGGACCATTGGGTTTCGGTGGTGATCGACGGGCACGACTTCGCTGGGGGAGGAATGGGGTACATTTATGCGGATCGTGCCAAAGCCTTGCAGATTTTGCGCAACATCAACGGAAATCGGGTGAACGTGGGGCAGCAGGCGTACGGCGTGGTGCAAAAGGTCCGTCGCGGCGCCTACATCATGAACGTCGGCGGTTTCACGGCCATTCTTCCGAAGGCGTTTTACGACTGGGACGCGCTGGAGTCCAAGAAATTCCCGGAGGTAGGCGATGAGTTTCCGGTACAGGTTATTCCAAGCAAGGTTGAGAATCGAATCGTTGTGTCTCGAAGAGACTTGTTGCCCAACCCCTACGAACCTTCGGCGTTACCCATCGCGCGCGGCGCCTTGGTCAAAGCGAGGACGGCTTTTTTACGGGGTGGACTCTTGAAAGCGGATGTTTCCATGGGATTGCGAGTGTCAGTGAATCTGACAAACATGCGGGAAATCCCCGAACCCGGCGCCGTCATCACGGTCAGGGTGCTGGGGAGAAACAAAATCGGTTATTACGGCATGTTTGTTTGATGGAAAGTATAGAATCCCGCTTGGTCAAACAAGCGGGCATTTTTTGTTCTTGACAATCCCAATAAACATCGCTACGATGTTTTCGTAACCTGATCGCAATAAACAACCTCTTGACAGATGCTGATCCCATCGTAGTCGTCAAGGAAAAGGAACTCTCTTGCAGGTCGGTTTATAACGGACATGCAGGACTCGACCAGCCGCTCGCGGAAGCTGGTGAGACACGTGGAATCGCCGACCGGACCTTCGGATTGGTGGAAGTCGGGCACATCTGTTTTTGAGTGGTAATACCACGATCGCAGATTGTATGCAGCGTAGGTAATACCGGCTCTGTGTACACCCCGGCAAATGCGCGTCCCTAAAAAAGCGCCGTGTGAGATTCAATAAGAAGGCCATGCAACTCCCTTCATCCCCCCACCACAGCTGGGCATGGAGATGCGGAATGGAACCTAATTATGCAGTTGAGAGAGGCCCAGGGAGGAGCTGCTCATACTGTTCCGATTCCGGGGACGGCCCGGACCCGTGCCGATGATATCATTGGCCGAAGCCCACAGCAACCCATAGGATCTGCGGCAGAGGTATCGACCGTAGGCCAAAACAGCAAGTCCAACACGGCGCACGAGGTAATACCCCGTGTACCAAGACGCAGGAGAACATCCTGACGTCCAAGAAACCCATAGGGCACAAGCCCAACCGTGAATCCACGGAGACGACAATCATGACTTTTGTTTCGCTTACGAGCGAATCGACAGGTCTATTTGGCGTTTCGGTGGCTTTTTCGCGTTGAAGCGGCCAAAGGAGGCAGACAGATGATCGCCATCGGTGGTCACGGACATCCGGCGTGGACCGGAAGAGCAAACACAGCATCAAAGGAGGAGGGGTTGTTGTGGTCGGCATTGAGGAAGTGGCAACGCGCAATGAGTTGGTGCTTGTTCGGACTTCGCGTCCGGGCCAGTATAAGGCGCACTGCCCCGTCTGCCAGGACCGGAGACGAACCTATCACCTCTACATCTCAGTCAACAAGGACACCTTCTGCTGCCACAAATGCGGCGCGCAAGGCGGTGTCATCGCGTTCCACTCGTGGCTTCGCGACATTTCATGGGAGGCTGCCAAAGCGGAGTTATATCCGCCTCAGACTCGTACAGTACGGCGCGCACCGATACACCCGGCCGAGCGCCTGACGAAGGATCAGTTGGCCAAGATCGGCTTTACGTTGCGTACGCCCAGTCGTATCACGCCTAAGGGTGTGGATCGGACAATGTGGGCCAAGCGACGCAAAGAGGAACTCAATTGGATCTGGCAAGAGTGGTGCGCCTATGAGCGGGCCACGAAACAACTTGAACAAGCGCTGCGCCGTCAATTGGACGAAGCGTTGTAATCGGACCGAGCATCTCGCAAAGGAGGCCAGGCCTCGTGTGCATCGTAGACACGAGGGGAACCTCGGGCGCGATGTGCTTCGGGCAAACCCATGGATCATAATCGGGAATTGTGGGGACTGGAAGAGGGGTTCGTACGCGACTGGATTGACAAAGGTCGCCGGATCAATCGCACCGACCACGCAGAAAAGAGAATGGATGAGCGCAGAGTCACCATGAACGACATCAAGTACGCGTTGCGAACTGGCCAGATCGTGGAAGGGCATGCGCCTTTTGAATACCCGAGAGGCGAGCACCCTCATGAGAACCAACATCCAATCCGTTCTTTTTGCGCATACATGAAGGAATCCGGTCGATTTCTTGTGGTGGCCTTGGCTTACGCAAAGACATCGCATGGACTGTCGTTCCATCTCGTTACCGTGTACTGGAAAGTGGACTGACGATCGTGAATTGCTTCGCTTCGCTCCGTGGTATGATGATGCTACACAAGGGCGAACGGAGGAATGAACATGTCAACGATCCAAACGGTACGACACGAAGGGGAGGTTGTCGTGAAAACCACCATCGAGATTCAAGGTGTCACGTTTGTGAACGTGCCTGCCACAACATGCTACTGTGGGCAGCGCGAACGAGTGTACGAGGGTGGAGTTCTGGATGTGGCAGAAGTCATTGCCAACCGTGCGCTGCAAGCAGCGAACGGAAGCGCGTTGACGATCGACTACAACCAAATCAATCCGCTTCTCATCAACGAAATTCAGCATGAACTGCAAGATCAGCACGAAGAATGGTTGGCGTCTCAACCGAAGCGCAGGAATCGCACGGGTCTGTCGCACGAACAACTGGAGGCAATTTTGCTCGCCGCCATGGACAACCCGGATCTGTCGATCCCGGATTGTCGAACACTCGTCACGACCCAATAATCCGACTTTATGTCGGTCACAATAGAAGCATCCTTCCACTCCTGGTACCCAGGAGCAATCACACACAACCTGAAGCCGTAAGGCCAAACCCACACACGAACGCGCCGCAATCCGATGCGCTCTTTGTGCTGGATGTTTTCGCGTTACGAGCTAAGAAGGAGGACCACACCATGCCGATTAAAGGTTGGATCACACAGACGCGGATTCCTCGCGTCGGCAAGATCCATCTCGGCCAACGCGTCGAGAAGGAGAATGCGAAAGGCGCGCTCGTGGAATATCCGAAGGCCACCGATTACTTTGTGGTCAAGGCGGATGAATCCACATCCGAAGCGGCTGCTCGGGCATTTCATGCGGTCTATGGCGAGGTGCCCCGAGAACTCGACGTGATGTTCCCAGTCGACGATCCCGAGGAATTCTTTCCGCAGTATCTGGCGAGTTATCGCCGGTCTGCCGGACGGCCGGAGCTCTTTTGTAAGGGTGACGGCGTCACCGCCTCGCGTCTGACTGATACCGGACGGGTCGACATTCCTTGTCCCTACACGGAGTGCGAACTCTATCAAGCGCACAAGTGTTCGGAGTTGGGGCGTCTCCAATTCTTTTTGCCACACGTGGCAGGACTGGGCGTATGGCAAATCGACACGGGAAGCTACCATAGTTCGTCTCGAATCATCGGAAGCATTTCAATGATTCAGGCGCTCACGGGCGGTCGCGTGCGGATGATACCGCTCAAGCTGCGGATTATTCCGATCACAGTGAGCCCGGAGGGACGCGCCAAGACGGTGTATGTCCTGGACATCGCCGTCGATGACATGAAGCTGGCCGACTTTCTGGAACGAACGCCGACTATGCCGGCACTGGCGCCAAACGTGGAGCCCGTCGACATGGAAGAGATACCCGAGGACCTGCGCGTCGAGAAAGATCTCGTTCACGAGCAGGAACTGTCGGTAACGGAAACTGCGGACGAAGAGACGAATGTTGCGTCCTATGCAGGGCGCGAAGTCAAGCCTTCACGCCACGACCCCGATCACATGATCGCACAGCTGAAACTGGCGAAGCGCGATGGAACGATGGTCGAGGCGTTAACGGATGATTTGACGATCATCGCCGACACGAAAACCTTGCAAAAGGGCATGACCGTAGAATATGTGGTCAAGCCTTCGAGCAAGTGGACCAATCGGCTGGAGATCGTGAGCATCGTACCCGTGGCATAAACACAACACACAAAAGGGAGAGATTCATTATGAACGTAATCACCCTAATCGGTCGGCTCACTGCCGATCCGGAACTGCGTTACACCCCAACCGGCAAGCCAGTTGCGTCCATGACGCTCGCTGTCGACCGCCAAGTGAAGAAGGCGGATGGCACGCGCGACACGGATTTCATCAACATCGTTGTGTGGGATAAGTTGGGTGAACTCTGTGCCCAGTACTTGCGCAAAGGCAAACAGGCGGCTGTCGAAGGTCGCCTGCAGATTCGTCAGTACGAGAACAAGGAAGGCCAAAAGGTTCGCGTGGCGGAAGTGATTGCACACAACGTGCAGTTCCTGTCTCCCAAAGATTCGAATACGACGACTGCATCAGCTGCTCCGTCAGCAAGAGCGAGTCAGGCGCCGTCATCGCAATATCACGATGATCCGTTTGCAAACGACGACAACGCGATGGGTATCATCGACGACGATCTTCCATTTTAACGCGATCAAGCAAGTATCCCGGACTGGGGCAGACTCTACGCCCCGTCGGGCGTCGGGTCTGTCTTGGCGCCAGACGGAGGTGAAAGGAATGTTCGAGACGGGAATCGCAAAGTTTTTATATGAAGAGAAACCAATTCGTGTGGTCCTGATTGACACAATTCCATGGTTCGTTGCGCGTGATGTATGTGACGCGCTCGATATCAAGGATGTCAGTCGAGCGGTCAACGGAAACACATCTCGGAAATCAGATGACCCGTTTGAAGAAGGTCTCGACGAGGATGAAAAGGGTACGTACAGTATACGCACCCCAGGCGGTCCTCAACAAATGCTGTGTGTCAATGAAGCGGGCGTGTATTCGCTGGTCTTCAAAAGCCGCAAGCCAAAGGCCAAAACCTTCAAACGTTGGATCGCCCATGAGGTGCTGCCGTCCATCCGTCAAACTGGATCGTACACTTTGCCCCAAGCGCCACAGCCTCAACTGCCCTCCAGTTTCTTGGAGGCACTGGAGATGCTCGTGGTGCAGGTGAAGGAAACGATTCGCTTAGAGGGTGTGGTAGACGAACTTGCACCCAAAGCAGAAGGGTATGACGTCTTTCTTGACGGACAGAACGCCAAGCCAATCGGCGAGGTGGCCAAGGTCGTCGGGTGGGGTCGAAATCGGATGTTCGCATGGTTACGCGAAAAACACATCCTGATGGCGTCAAACGTGCCCTATCAGGAACATATCGAGGCCGGTTACTTTCGGATTCGCGAAGTTCCCAAGTCACACGGCGAATCAGTGGTCAACCATGTACAGACATTGGTGACACCAAAAGGTATGCATTGGCTTCTGGTCAAACTAAAAGCGGACGAAATTTTCGTCCACTAAGCACCGTCCAACCATCCCGCATCGCGGGGCATGAACACGCCCCCGGTGCATCCGTGGGGCGTGTTTCACAACACACTCACGGAGGGATATCCATGTCCATGGTCAACGCACAACAACAACACATCATTCGTCACGCGTTCGTTTCGCTGCTGATTCGCATGATTCCGATCCTGCGTCACAAGCAAGAAGCGGAAATGCTGGCGGAGCGCGTACAAGAGATCAAAGCATCGTTGGAAAGTGAACGCAACGAGCGCGAGGCTCTTGTGGCCCGTTCGAAAGAATTGGAAGAGACCTACGCCAGCGAGCGCCAGTCACTGCAAGTTCGCGTCGATGAACTCGAAGAGTTCCAAGCGCACGTTCTCGCAGAGCGGCAGATCGAACGGTTCGCCGTTCGGCAAGACGATAAACTGTTCCGGGTCCACGGCCACTCGTGTCCGCAGTGCCACACGTATTATGGCGGCTTCACCTTCAAAGAGTTTGAGGAAGCGCGCAAGAGCGCCGAGTATCTAAACGAAGTCGCGCACTGCGGTGTGCAGCCTATGTTGTGTGAATCTTGTTCCTCTTATTTCGAAACGGAGGCGCAAGCATGAAAATCACACAACTGAGCATCCAGCACTTTCGGACGCACGACGCCTATCAGGTCAATCCAACCGACCAAACCGTGATTCGTGGTCGCAATGGCGCAGGCAAGTCTTCGCTGGCGGAAGCGGTGGTGTGGTGTCTGTATGGCACCGACATCACTGGCGTCACCAAGCAGGACGATCGCCTGAAACAGCTCGGCAGCAAGGACATGGCCGTGACCGTCACCTTTGTGTCGGACTCCGGCGCCGCGTACAACATTGCGCGCCTGAAAAAGCCACAGGGTGGAACGGTTGTGTTGGTCAACGGGCAAAAAGAGTCAGCGACCCAGATTGAAAGTTTATTTGGCAGTGTGGATGAGTTTTTGTCGATGTTCTTCCCTGGTCACTTCTCGGCTCTTGAGCCGAAAAAGGCGCGCGAGGTCATCGGCAAATGCCTGCCCGCGCTTTCCAAGGAGACCGTCACGGAGAAGTTGACACCCGAAGAGCAGGAACCGCTCAACGAGTCGCCGATGCTGGGTGGGCTCGATTCGGCAGAATTGTTGATCGAACAAACCAGGCGTCATATCCGCGACAATCAGGACGAACAGCGGCGTCTGGAAGGCGAGTTGCGCCACATCACCGAGACACTGGCCAAGGAACAGCCTGTCAAGGAGGCGCCGCGCATCACGCCGGAACGTCGCGTGCAGGTTGAGTCGGACAAAGCGTTGGTGACGAAAACGGAGCAGGAAGCCGCGCAAAAGCAGAATCAAATCGCGCAGCTCAACGCTCAGAAAAAGTCGCTGCGCCTGTCCTACAACACGCTGCAGGCCTCCATCCAGACGGTCGATACCACCTGTCACACCTGCGGTCAACCGCTCCCCGCTGAGAAAGCGAATGCAATTCGGGTCAAGGTCAATGCACAAAACGCGAAGATCAAAACTCAGATGCAGGCGCTGATCGACGACGGGAATCGGGTCAAAGCGCAACTCGACAAGTGGCTGGCCGTACCGGATGTGGCTGCGGTCGATCCGGTCATCAAGGCCCGGATCGGACAATTCGATCTGGACGAGGAAGCGGATCGCCTGGCGCAAGCCTCCGATCTGGCCGAACGTCAGATGCAGGAGCGCGCGCAGACGAGTCTCGATCGCGTACAGGCTGACATTGGCAAGGTGTCCACAGACATGGAGCGCTTGGAACAAAAAGTGAAGGCATTGCAAGCGTACAAGTTCGAGTATGTGCGCCTGCAACACGCGCAGCTCAACGCTCACTTCACACACGTCCGCATCCACTTGGTGGACGCGAACAAGGAGACAGGGGAAATCCGCTCGGTGTTTCACGTCGAGTGGAAAGGCGCCCCGTACCGGACGCTCTCGAACTCCGAACGCGTACGCTGCGACGCGGAGATTGGGCGCGTGCTGGCCAAGGCGCGTGGCGAAACCATGCCGGTGTTTGTGGACAATGCGGAATCCGTGCAGCACCTGTTTGACGAGGTGTTTGACGGTCAGGTGTTGGCCGCCTATGTGGGCCGAGGACCGCTGCGCATCAGCAAGCCGATTCTCTTCAAATCGCTGCGACTGCGGCGCATCAAAATACAAGCCGTAGCCGTACCGCTGCGAAAGGGGGCGTAAACCATGATCCCGTGGTTCCTGAACCCCCATCGTTCAGACGACGACAAAGTCGCCAGCATCCTCGCCTACTACCTGGCGGGCACCTTGAACGAGGCGCTCGATTGGGTTCGGGAGGTGAGTGTATGAAAATGGTCTTTGGCACGCACGCGGTGAAACGCATCGCCGAGCGACACATCCCGATCGACGCCGTATGGCAGATTGCCACTGTGGGCGTCGTGGTGGAAACGGTGGGGATACGTCGCAAGAAGCGCGGGGAATTCGATGGACGCACGATAGACGTGATCGTCGAGGAGCCCAACGTGATTGTGAGCGCATTCCCGCACAGAACCGTGCGCATAACGAAACCGTAAAGGGGGGAAGTCCTCTCGCTGCAACTTGGCGAGGGGGCACCTCCGGCCAGTTGCGGGCGATGGGCGATACATGTGAAGAGTAATCTGATGCATACGATTCGTCAGGCTTTTTTGGAACGCGTACCGTTGGATCATCTGCGAAAGACTCGCAAAGTCAAAGAGGCCGTGCTGCGCTATCAACTGACCGATGACGACTTGGTCAAGCAGATGCGGCACACAGCCATTGGTGAGGTGCAGCTTTCGGAGACGGATGTGCGATTCTCCATCGAGATCCAACACGGTGGCCACCGTTTGACGGTGGCGTTTCTGGCCACGCAGAATACTAATAAGAACCTTGTTTTCTGGATTCGGTCCATTACACCACGTGTATAATGGTAATCAAAGCCATTGACGACGAGGTGGACGGCCGTGATCACAAGAAAGCAAGTTTTCGAGGAGAGGAACCCCATGCGGATGCCGCTTGAAGAAGACGGAGTTGTATTTCTCAACTTCCCGGCAGATGAATACGAAGGAAATATCGGATACGACGGTGGGATGTTGGAAGTGGCCCATCAGATCGTCGAAAGCATTCCCAAGAACATTCGCCGGGCGGTCATTGTGGACTTTGACAAGATCCCCGCCTGGGAAATGCGAGAAAAGCATCTTGAAGAATTGCATGGCGGACCGCTGCCTGAAGAACACATCGTCGGCGAGGCCGAGCGTAAGCTGATGGAACTGCTCGGATGGTCGAATGATGAGTCTCCTTCGGAAGAGGAAGAGTCTGTGACTGATTCAATCTAAGAACCGTAAACCCCGCCGCAACGGGGGTGAGACATTCACCCTCGGGCAGCGGCCCCGTGGGTGCATCATGCCCACGGGGAGGGTTCCATCACGAAAACCATACTGGGTCTGTTCGTATTTGCTGCCATCGTCGGATTGGGCCTGTACAGCGGCTTGCAGCCTCCACGTTTTAGCGGGTGGACAAAAGTCACCGTACAGTCCGGTCAGAGCGAATGGGCGCTCGGCGAACACTACTGCCCACAAGCCGAAACACCATATGTGGTCGCCGCCATTGAGGGGCGCAACCACACGAACGGCGACATTCAACCAGGTCAAGTCTTATGGGTGCCTACGAAGGCGTCCTGAGCAGAGCTGGTTTTTGTGCGTCCAAAACAACACACAGGAGGCGTTCACGATGAAATTTGTCGCCACAGCCAAGACGGAAAAAGCCGCTCGATCGGCCAAGCGTCACTACGAGAAGAAAGGGATCCCGGTGTTCATCAAAGCCCAGGACGGCCAGTTTGTATTGCTTGTTGCCGACAGTTTTAGCAGAGCGGCGCATGCGGCGCGGTCCGGGCGGTCCGGGCGGTCCGGGAGGATGGCGAGATGAGGACCTTTGAGGTTGTCAACACCACTGGATTTTACAACGAGAACGCGTCTGACGTTGGACTCTTGCCAAGCGTGTTCTTTGGGATCTTGATGCTCGATACGCTGGTATTCTCGTATCGCGTCGATCCGGCATCCGATGGATTTGACACATCGGTCTGGATCGTAAATAAGGACGATCGCAATCGGGATGTATCCACCGTGATGGCAGGGGAAATGGAGGCGCGTCTTCACGACGACGTTTTCTGGCTCCTGCACTGGAACACGGTGGCAGAGACCATGAAGTTCATCACGCTCGACGGCCTCTTGCCGTTGGTGGCATGGACTCCTTCAGGACGCTGATCGACCATCAACACCGCACCATGTTCCCCCACCGCCGTGGGTCTTGAATCCGAGACCCTCGCGGCGGCGGGCGGTCAACAGGAGCGGATACAGATGGATATCACCGAAAAGGATGCAAAACTCGCGAAACTGGACTACGTGATGGCGCAGTTCGGCCAACACGGCGGGTGGTTGCATCAAGAACTGAAGGATCGCATTCGCGAACAACGGTGCGCGGGTTGGTACGTGGATCATCGCGTTCCAAACGCCACCGCCCTAAGTCGTGCTCTTCGCCCGATCATGAATGATTCGGGGAGGGCGACGCGATGAAGAACTGTCAAACCCAAGCTGACGTCACGGTCGCCAGTTGCGCCGAAGCCGCTACAGCACTGGCCTTGCGCAAAGCGCTGTGCGGGCAAGGTTTCACTGTGCACACCGTGTACGATCGCAGCTCGCATTGCTGGTGCTTACACGTGCCGGCTGTCGAGTTCAATCAAGCGAGGCAGGTGTTGGGCTGTGAGTGAAGTGACAGACAACACCACGAAGGAGGAGGTTGTGCTGTGGTTAAACTCAGCGCCTATGCAAATAGATTTTTCGCAGAGTGTCGAGATGTCACCGATGTGTCCGACGAAGCACTCAAAAGAGCTTTTGCTGAGTGTATACGTTCCGCACGGGAACCGGAGTATCCGTTGATCCGGCTGCACATCGCGATCAAACACGTTAGCAGCACTTTCTCGCACGTGGTGAACGGCTACGACGGTGTGCCTGACGCTACACTTTCGGCGCTCTTGGCGCAGGAATCCATTGTCCAGGGTGCACTGAACCGGATGGCAATCATCGCAGGTGAGACGATCGACCGTCCAACTCCGATCCTATAGCGCCGATCCATCAACCGGAACGCTTCCACCGCCGTGGAGGGTCTTGATCACTCAGACCCTGCGGCGGCGGGGTCGACGGGAGGATACAAAACATGGGGTACAACTCCAAGGTCAATCTTCACGCCTATGTAAATAAGTTTTTCGCAGATCAACGAGACGTCGCAGACTTGTCTGACGAAGCACTCAAAAAAGCGTTCGCTGGATGTGTTCGTCCGGCAAAAGAAAGGGAGTATCCGGTGATTCGGCTCCGCATCGCGATCGAACATGTTAGCAATATCTTATCGAACGCGGTGGACGGATACGGTGTATCCGACGGAAAACTACCGGCACTTTTGGCGCAGGAATCCATTATTCAGGGTGCACTGTACCGGATGGAAATCATCGCAGGTGAGACGATCGAACGTCCAAGTCCGATCCAATAGCGCCAACCGAAACACTTCCACCGCCGTGGAGGGTCTTGATCTCTTGGACCCTGCGGCGGCGGGGTCGACGGGAGGATACAAAACATGGAGTACAACTCCAAAGTCGTGATCGTCGCACGCGGCGAACTGGCGCAGAAGCTGTTGGCGCAAGAGTTCGTGCGGCAAGCGAACGACCACCGCACGAAAGAGCATGAAGGCGTCACGTATCACCTGTTCCGGTTTGATTGGATCCGGTGGTACGAGGACGATCCGGATTACCCGGAAATTGCGGCCATCGAAAACAGTCTCAACGAGTATCCGGAGGACTCCAAGTTCATCCGGATCGGCGAAGACGTAAACGACATCGAAGTGATCAACGGCTTTTCGGAAGACGAACCGTTTGACACGGGCGTGATCGTAGACATCACCTACGCAAAGTAACGCACACTGGAACACCCCCACCGCCGTGGGGTCTGATGACCAATCAGACTCCTGCGGCGGCAGGGTCAACCAGGAGCGTGACCAGCGATGAAAACAGCGATGCATGTCATCTTCAGCAAAGTGGACTTACTGAGAGTCATGAAGGACATCGTGCGGGTGACTCCCAACAGCACGATACACCAAGTGGAGAAATTCGTCAGAATCACGGTCGATCGCGACACCGACTCGGTGCGCTTTGAGACGGCCAGCGGGGATGTTGGATTGGTGCGTACGCTGTACGACACGGCGCTTGGGGATAACCCGGCGGCGATCGAGACGTCCGGATCGTGTCTGCTGCCCGCCAAGGGATTGCAGGAGATTTTGAAACGTCTCAATGGACAGCAAGTCGTGTTCAAGATGTCAACAGAACAAACGGTGGTGATCACGGCGGGCAAGGCGGTCTTCGAACTGTCCGGGTTGCCGCTCACCACGTTTAAACCGTACGAGAATCCAGTCGAGGGAACGAGTGCTTGCCGCGTGCAAGCGAGCGACCTGCGCCGTCTCTTGGATGCCACGACATACGCGTACGCAAAAAGTGATGGGCGGCCATCACTGACCGGCGTGCACATCATCCTGAACGATCAGGGACTCAGTGCGGAAGCGTCCGATAGTCATCGCATGGCCAAGGATCAGATCGACACGGATTCCTTCTCTGGGAACGCGGTCGAGGCGATCATTCCGGCGACATCGCTCGATCGCATGGCGGCAATGCTGCCAGCTCACGACGACGATGAACTGGTGGAACTCGAACTTGGCCGCGTGGGCATGCGGGCAACTTGGAACGACGGCGCCGCGCAGATTATGATGCGCGGCATCGACGCCAAGTATCCCGATATGGCAAGGATCGTGCCGACGCAGTTCCGTCTGACCTACACGGTGTCTCGGTCACTGCTTCTGGAGGCGTGCGAACGCATCCTCATTTTGGCGGACGAGGTCAAAAATCAGGTCGGACAGTTCGAATTTGGCGAAGACGCCGTGGATCTGCGGGCGAAGTGTCCGGAGATTGGACGCGTGGAAGACCGCATTGAAGCGAGTCGCGAAACCGGACAGGAGTCGCTCGACATCGCATTTAACGTGCGCTATCTCTGCGACGCGATCAAGGCGCAAACCACGGAGCGGGTCTGGATCGGACTCACGGGAGCGCGTTCAGCGGCTGTCGTGAAGCCGATCGACGGCACGGGGTACCACTTGGTGCTGCCGCTAAGTATGGCTGGCGCCGACGCGCAAGATTCGGCGACGAAGTCGGCGTAACAAAACAAACAACGGATTCGGGGCGACCCGCGTGATTCTGGACGCGGGGTCTCCCGGTCCGGCACGCGAGTCGCCCCCTTTCTGTGAGGAAAGGAGGTGATGAACGTGGTGAACGTGGTGATCCTCTTGACGGCGATCGTGGGCTTGCTCACGCAAGTTGTGAGTCTGCGTACGGCCATCATCGAGAGCAAAAAACGTAGCAGTCGCAAGGGGAAAAGAGGAAAAGGCGCTCCCCGTAGACGGAAGCGCCGTTAACTCTTCAACCAATCGGAAAAGGGAGCGAAATATTCCCTTTTCCCTTCACCATCTACTATACCATACGAGGTGAGACGGGAACCACATTGTCAAGGGAGGTCGACGCAGTGGGATACGCCATTGAGGTGATTCTGTTGGCCAGTATCGTCGTGAATCTCGCGACGATCCGGGTTCTCCGGCAGGCGCGCAGCCACTAAACACACGAAGGGGGTGCCCCTCGCATCACGCGGGGGGAGAACCCTCGTCTGTGGTGTGAGGCATAGGCGATGGACACAAACAAAGGACTCGAATTGCTCGAACAGGGCTTAGACAAGTTGCTACACCAAGACGACTGGATCGCCTACCTGCGCTTTTGCGCCGGGTTCCATCGGTACAGCTTCGGCAACGCGTTGCTGATTTGGGCTCAGTGCCCGTCAGCCACGCAAGTCGCCGGGTTCGTCACGTGGAAACAGAAAGGGCGGTTCGTGCGCAAAGGGGAAAAGAGGATCCTGATCCTCGCGCCCATCGTGCGCAAGGTGGAAGACGAAACGGGTGAGACCGAACGCAGAGTCGCTGGATTTCGCAGCGCATATGTGTTCGATGTCGAACAGACCGACGGACCGGAGATCCCGGAACGTCCGGACGTGTGTAGCGTGACAGGCGACGACCAGGGGCACCGAGCGGTCCTGCAAGCGGCGTGTCCGTTTGTAGTGACCACCGTCTCGCGCAACCGACTCGACGGGGCCAACGGCGCGTTTTATCACGCCGACGGTCACATCGAATTGGCGGACGACCTGGAACCGGCGCATGCGGTCAAGACGCTCGTGCACGAATGGGCGCACGGACTGTTGCATCACAAGCAGCGCGAGGTGACCGATCGGCGCGTTAAGGAACTGGAAGCCGAATCGACCGCGTTTGTCGTGTGTCACGCACTCGGCTTGGACACGTCGTCGTACTCATTGGGGTACATCGCCGTGTACGAGGGCGAGAAGACGCGCGAAACGCTGCGGGCGTCCGGCGAACGGATTCAAAAGGCGGCCGACGCCATCTTGCAGGCTCTGGAGCAACCACAAGACTGCGCACAAAGCGCATAACCAAACCTCATGACCCCCGCACGGGTGAGAACTCATTCACCCGGTGCGGCGGGTGATGAGAGGAGAAACCAATTATGACACGCATCGACGTGATCAAGCTGACGATGGTGAAAGAACGCACGATGCCCTATGACGGGAACAGAAAGATGGGATCTTCGACGGACGCGGAGCGGTTGCTTAGGCAATACTTCGGCGATGCGGATCGCGAGATGTTTGTCGCGCTGTTGTTGTCGACAAAGCACTACGTAAACGGGATTCACACCGTTAGTATCGGGAGTTTAGACGGAACGATCGTACACCCGCGAGAAGTCTTTAAGGCCGCTGTTTTGGCCAATGCGCAAGCGATCATCGTGGGGCATAACCATCCAAGCGGTGATGTCACCCCTTCGCAAGAAGATTGCAACGTCACGAATCGTCTTGTTACATCCGGCAAAATTCTCGGCATCGAGGTGCTCGATCACCTGATTATTGGTGATGGACGGTTTAGCTTCCGAGAACACGGGATGTTGTTGGACGCGTAAATCGTCTCTTCTCTTGACCCTGCCACGGGGGAATGTAACCTTTCCCCGTGGTTGGGAAGGGGGAAGGAGCGAACACAATGGAAAGAATCCTCCACAACCACTGGGATCGCTTTGTGACTCAACTGCTGGCTTTGCCCGTTCATCCAGATCAGGAGGAATGGGCGCTGGCGCAGCAAGCCAAAGCGCTCTTGGAGCGACTCGAAGCACAACACTTCGATCTGCACGATCTTGTCGATTTGTCCGACGAAGTGTTTGCGTACGCCTACGAGGTGGTTACGGGGCAAGAAACGGCGTCGCCGATAGCACGCATGACCGCCGAAGCGATTGCCGATGACCCAGAAGATCCCCTTGATATCCTGCGCAAACTGCACGCCGAACCCGATCCGTCTGTCGCCGAGGTGTTCGTATGAGCCTCTCAGAGGATCGCGAGATTCATCTGTGCGCGTCGCTGTCGCATATCCGCTTCTTGCGTGATTTGGCGCGGGCGACAGGCAAAATTGACGAGATCAACGAGCGCGGTTGGCTATACGGGGAACACGAAGAAAGCGACATGCTCGCACTCTACCACTCGCACCTGGAGGATTTGTTTGCGGTGCTTGATGTACCGCTGCAAGCGAATGTCCTCTCATGGTACATGGTCGAGGACGATCCCGACTTTTGGAACAGCTTGCGCCCGTTCGAGGACGAGCCAAGCGCACAGTTTGCCGTGCACATGGCGGACGCCTGGGCTGAGGAGCCGGTTCTCATCGAACTGGCCGCATCGCCAGACGAACTGCGCGAGTGGCAATCCTGGTGGACGTGGCTGCATCCGCACGAAGACCTGGTTGAGCGACACGTTGACGAGGAGATTCATTGGGTGCTGTGTCTCGCGCAAGCGTACGACACGAACGCCGTGATGGACTTCTATCGCGACATCCTCACCATTTGGGAGATGAAAAACTACCATGACCACGTGGCAAACGCAGACGCATGGCGCAGACTGCGCGGACAGCGTGATTCTCACGCTGCGACCGCAAGAACTGCCCAGACTCGAAATTCGGCAGGGTGCAACGACACACTACCGGACCACAACGATCACGCAACTCCTGCAACTTCTGGATCGGAGTATGACGGTGGAACAGCTCAAACGCGAGGACCTGCATATCACGAACCTGCCTTCGCTGCCTCCACGCACCCTGATGGTGCGTGCGGAACAGACGTCGCAGGCGCTGGATGTGATTGTGACGGGCTTTGTGCCGCCGATCGAGTACCCATTTCTCTTCCGGGATCAGACATACATGATCTCCCTGCCGCACCTGGTCTACCAGATGCGGTGGCGGGAGGGGGAGAAGGCGGTGAAGCACTTTCGCCTGGCTGTGGCGCAGGAAGTTCCCACGGCGCAGACGACACTCTACCGCTGGCCCTTTAGCAACGTGATGAGCCGGGAAGCGGTGTGCTGGACGGCGCAACGTTTCTCGTGCAACCTGGACCAACTCGTCGAAAAAGGGGTGTTTGGCTTTCTTCAGACCCCGAACAACAAGGACGGGTTTGGCCTGGGCAAGAGTCACAACGGCCCACAGGGCAACGACTACGCCGCTTTTCTGGCGGACGTAGCCGAACAAGGACTAAAGTCCGAATGGCTTGTGCCGCTGGGTAAAACCGTGGCCGAGTTTCACAACGAAAACTAAAGGAGCGTGCCCCCATGAGCACAGACCAAGACCACGGACAGTTGGACCTGTTTGCCGAATTGCCAGAGGAAGATCGGACCGAGTTGGGCCTGAATGTTCCGGCGCCAGCAGACAAGAAAAAAGTCGAGAAGCCCAAAACGGTCGCGCCGGCTGTCGAACAGGAGCCGGACGAGTACCCCGTCGATCGGATGGTGTACTATGCGGGCCATCGCCTGCCGGTGCCGAGTCGCACGATGAAGAAGGAAGACGTCCGCGTGTGGCTGGAGGATCAGTTCCCCGAACTGCGCAAAGACAACACGGAAATGATCTACGACGACAAGACGGGATCGCTGATCCCGGTCGTTAAGGCCCACAAGAAAGGCGCCAAGACGCTGGAGGTGTACCTGGAGGAGCCCGATGAGGCGTCTCCCCGGTACTACCGGCTGCGCGAATCCGATGGGCTGGTGGAGGAAGTGCGCACGACACAGGCGGGTGCGTTTCGTCTCCCGATGATCGACGTGCTGCAGTACGGCGCAAACGGGTATTACACACCGAGTCGCGTGCTGCCTGCCGTCGACTTGTTGGACGAGATTGTCGCCCGCTTTCGGGCCGAACCGGACACGGAGCACGTGGCCTACATCGTGTGGTTGAGGGATCACTATGAAGTGCTGTGGCCCCCGCAAACCGCCGATGCAGTCAGCGTGACCGCCGCTGGGTTCGTGGAAACCGAGACGCGCTACGTCTGGATGCAGGTCCACAGTCACGGACGCCTGCTGGCCTTTTGGAGCCCGCAAGACAATCGTGACGAGGTGAAAACCGGGCTGTACGGCGTGGTGGGCAGCGCCCATCTTGCCGTGCCCCAAGCGACATTTCGGATGTCGGTGGGCGGGCGTTTCTCGTACATCGACGGGTGCAAACTCTTTCACGGCAGGGCCGAGAGCGTGGTGGATGTCCTATGATCCCCCTTCGCGTACTCGACCCACAGAAAACGACACTGATCATCGTGGGCGTGGGAGGAACGGGCGGCTATGTGTTACAGCAAGTCGCCCGCCTGCTCTACGCGATCCAAGCGCAGGGCCGTGCGGTACCGGATGTGTGGCTGGTCGATGGCGACACCGTGGAGGAGAAAAACTTGCTACGGCAATACTTTCTCCCGGTGGACGTGGGCCAGAATAAGGCCGAAGTCTTAGCCAAGCGGTACAGCCATGCGTACGGGTTGCACATCGCGGCGGCGGGCGCGTACCTGACGCCCGAAACGCTCTTGCGCGAACTCGTGTGTGGAGAGCCGTCACCGTATCAGTCGTACGACGACATCACTAAGGGGAAAACGCCGATTGTGGTGGGGTGCGTGGATAACGCGCCCACCCGACGGATTCTGCACGAGCAGCTCCAGACGTGGGAAAACGTCGTGTACGTCGACGCCGGCAACGGCTCAGTCGCGATGCCCGACGATCCCGCGCATGTGGATCGGTATCAGCTCGCCAAGGTTAAGGATTCCGGCTGGGATGGGCAAGTGGTGGTCGGTGTGCGCAGACAGGGAAAAGACGTGCTGCCTTTTCCAGGCGAAGTCTTCCCTGATCTGATCACGCCGGACGAAGGCGATCACCTTCCCACCGAAGTCCGGTGCGGCGAGGTGATCGTGGATCATCCACAACGCCTCATGACCAACGTGACGGCCGCGACGTGCGTGCTGCAATACCTGCATACGCTGCTGACCGACGGTACACTCCTGCATCATCGGACGTTTTTTAGCGCCCGAGAGGGGTTCGTCCGTTCGGAGAAGGCGATTGATCACGTATTGGAGGTGGCAATGTAATGACTGACAAAGACGAGTTCCTTCATCAATCCTTTTGCTTTCTGGGAGCAGTGATGCAAGAAGTCGATCTCATGATAGCGGAAGAACGCGAACACGGTGTTTTTGACTGTCCACTCTGTGGCGCCAGTCAAACGGCCTGGGTGAATCGGCACGAGACGCCGGAAATGGTTTTCACCGGCGAGCGCGGAACGCGAGTCCTCATGGACTTTGGCTGCCACAATGGTTGTTTCAGTGGCATGACGTAAAGACCAACCCAGTGTAAAGGGGGCATGAGCAACCGCCCCCGTACGCAGGGGCGATCAAAGTGCTGGAGGTGGCGGTGTGAACGAGAAGCAACTCACGTTCACGTTCGATATCGAACAAAACGACGAGGAACCATGGATGCCGAGTCGAAAAGTGACGCGGCAAAGCAAACGCGTGCGAAATCGCGGCCTGCAAATCTCGACCGACGAAGTGGTCGGTTTCGAAGATGCGGCCCTGGTACAGCGTTTGCAAGCCGCCATTGAGTCGCACTCGAACGTGATCTCCCCGCCGGTTGGCATCGATGAAGCGGCGATCATTGCGGTTCGGCGCTTCTTCCAATGGACCTGGGGAGTGGATTATATGGTCATTCTGGCGCTCAGCCCGAATCGGTATGTGACGATACTGAGCATCACGATGTACCACGTGCCCGAGCGCGACGCGGATCAACTGCTCCATTGGGATTCGCGTTGCCTCAAGTGGTGCGAAAAAGACGATCACAAACCTTGGATCTTTCGATCCGAGCCGGACAAAACGGCGTATCTGCGCTGGTGCAGTCAAGGCGAATAAGGAGGAAACACACCATGCGAAATCTTAAAGAAGATGGCACGAAATCGTTCCAACGAGGTGGCGGTGTGAACAACCTGAAGCAGGAACCGGACATTCATGTCGGTCGAATCGACCATCGTCCGATCGGCGAGAGCGAGCGCAGGCTCGAAGACGAACTGCGTGAGGCGCTTGGCGAGGAGACTGGAACGCTATTCTTGGACGTAGGCGGAAAGACGCTCACGGCAAAAGAACGGGCGCGCTTGGCGGTCGAGATCAAGCGCATGATGGACATCGTCGTCAGGCGGCATTCCGGTGGAACAAGCGATCCTTTGGATCGCCGCGACCGCCCTTGACCGTTTGACCGTCGTGTCCTTTGGACGCGCGTAATCGAAAGATCCATTTGTAACCGCCCACGCCGGGTGCCTTAACACACTCCCGGCGTGGCCAGTGGGGGTGTGTTTCTCATTCCACCAACCACTGGAGGTCATGGATCATGGAAACCGACAAAACGCTCGTATTTGTAGAGAACGACAGGCCTGTCACAGATAGTTTGACGGTGGCGGACACGTTTGGGAAGGAACACAAGCATGTGATGCGAGACATCAAGGAGCTTGGGTGTTCGGAAGAGTTTGGAAGGTCCAATTTTGGACTCTCCTCTTACACCAGCGCACAGGGAAAGAATTTGCCGAAATACATCATGACCGAGCAAGGCTTTACTCTCGTGGTCATGGGCTACACCGGGAAAGAAGCGATGCAGTTCAAGGAAGCCTATATCACGGAGTTTGAGCGCATGCGTGAGCAACTTAGTCAAGCGCAAACGGCCGTGACATACAAGTTGCCGCAAACGTTCAAAGAGGCGTTGCTCGCACTGGTTGTCGAGGTCGAAAAAACCGAGCAACTCGAAGCGGAAAAGCTCATGCTGCAACAGTGTCTGGCGGAGACGCAGCCCAAGATCACGTACCTGGATCGCATCCTGGAATCCAAAGACACCGTGCTCATCACCCAGATCGCCAAGGACTACGGCCTTTCCGGCCGCCGCCTGAACGCGATTTTGCACGACGAGGGCGTCCAGTACAAGGTGAAAGACCAGTGGGTGCTGTATTGGACGCGTCAGGACATGGGATACACCAAATCTCACACCGTGGAATTCACGCGTTCCCACGGCGAAAAAGGAACCAAACTGCAAACGGAATGGACGCAAAAAGGCAGGCTGTTCATCCACGGGATTCTCACCAAGCGAGGCATTGTTCCGTTTATGGATCGCGCCTCGCGAAAAGGTGAGACCCCGCCGGTTCCACCGTCTGCGGAGATTATCCTCTTCAAACCGCAGGGGTAAGTCGATCAAAAATGGAGTGCGCTCAATTTTGAGCAGTCAACCCACGTTCGTCTGCGACAAGCTGCAACCCTGTGTGCGAGGGCAATCAAAACTGCCCCCGTACACAGCGGCGGCGTGACAACCATTCCGGCGCTGCGCACCGTCGAAAACGTGGAGACCGGAGAGCGGTGGGATCGCTGGGACGGCTACTGGCCGCCAGCGAGCGTGCCGGGTGAAAGGAAGGTGGGTACTCGTGTATGACGAAGAAGACGAACCCAGAGACTACGGCTACGATCTGCCGGATACGCGCCACACGTTCCTTGATCAGCGGGAACGCCGTATTGATGTGGTGATCTGGCGCGAACCGTGGGGCGACTCGTACAGGGTGCGGTTTTGTATCCTGTGCGACGGCGACACAACGCTGATGCTACCGCCGGACACGGACGAACACATCGCAACGCAGGTCGCTCATGTTCTGTTTGTTGAGGACCCGGAGGTCACGCGTGAGGTGAGTGAAATGTTGGCCCTGCAGGCGGACGAAATCCGCCACGGTGCATAAGAAAGACACGGTGTCACCGTTAGACATTCGAGACAATCAGGAGGTGAAACCCTCCGTCTGGCACGTTCGAGACGGAGGGCGACAGCCTTCTTGTCCTGAATTGTTGGGCGCGAGGGGTTTCAGATGATCAAATCCGGACGAGCACGGCGTATAATGATCCCAAAGACCCTGCGAACGGGAAGGGGATCAACCATGGCAAGCCCGAAAACAGATCGAAGCGAACGCTACACATACGCGGATTACCTGACATGGGACGGCGACGAACGCTGGGAGTTGATTGACGGCGTACCGTACCTGATGGCGAGTCCGATACCGGAGCATCAACAAGCAGCGTTACAGTTGGGTGCAGAGTTTGCCATGTACCTGCGTGGAAAAGAGTGTAGAGCGTTCATCGCTCCGATGGATCTGACGGTAGAAACGAACATGCGTACTCAGCAAGTCGTCCAACCCGATTTGTTTGTCATGTGCGGCGAATATGGTCAAGATAAACGAATCGTGGGTGTTCCGGTTTTGGTCATCGAAATTTTGTCACCATCGACGGCAGGTCATGATTTTGTACGCAAAATGCGTCTGTATCAACGAATCGGGGTCCAAGAATATTGGATTGTCGATCCGGTGACACGATTCGTGTACGTGTACAAGCGTGAGAGTGATCTGTTGCAGTGGCATTCCGAACATAAGCCCGGAGACACACTCAGTCCGTCGATGTTCCCAGATCTGTCGATCAACGTGAGCATTCTGTTCGAGTAGAGAACGCAACCAACAAACCAGGAGGTGAAGCCCTCCGTCTTGCAACCAGGAGACGGAGGGCGACAGCCTTCTTGTCCTGAATTGTTGGGCGCGAGGGGAACTATGGCGCGATACGCAAGTCAGGCCAAGATGGGGTATTACCCGACGCCACCGTCACAGGTGGAGAAGATCGCAAACAAACTCGCATGGCACGGTCCGTGTCGTCTGTACGATCCGTGCTGCGGACAGGGGGAAGCGCTCGTCCAAGTGGGTGCAGCCGCTCCAAACGGGTCCAAGACGTACGGAATCGAACTCGACGGTCACCGGGCCGAACAGGCGGCGTGCCATCTGGACGAGGTGCGCTGCTGCGGGTATTCCGGGGCGCGGGTGGAAAAACAGAGTATGCAACTGCTCTGGCTCAATCCTCCGTACGATGCGGACAGCGGCGCGGCCACAGGATCGGATCGCTCGGAACTGCGTTTCCTGCGCGACATCACGAAGCAGGGGATGCTCCAACCGGGCGGGGTGCTGGTCTTTATTGTGCCGCGCACGATTCTCACCGACACGGTCGTCAACGCGCTGTTCATGCGCTACACGAATGTGGCGGTCTACCGCTTCACAGACGCTGAATACGACGCGTTCGGGCAGGTGGTGGTCTTCGGCGTACGGCGCAAGGAATCCGTCAGCCGACTCACCCGCAACGAAACGGCCCGGCGCCACTGGTTGTTACGCTGGGGCCGATCGGACACGGGAGAACCGCTGCCAAGCGAAGCGGATCAAGAGGTCGTGCCCCAAGCGCGGCCCTTGCCGGACTTGGACGAAGAGGATGATCACGTCTGGACCGTACCGCCCGCTGAGACGATGGACCCGATTCTCTTTCGGGGGCACCTGCTCGACGAGGCCGAGTTGCGCCAGGATCTGTTGCGTTCGGATGTGCTGACGGTGGCTCAGGATCGACTGGCGGATGCAGTAGCCCGCACGGTATTGGCGCAACCGCCGCTGCCCTTTCGCACGATGCACCTGGCCACGCTCATTGCGGCGGGCGCCTTAAACGGCGCGATTGGGATTGGACCAGGGAGACATGCGCTCGTGGGTTCCACGCGCAAAGTGGTCTCCACGACGGAAGTGACCAACGACGAAGGGAACTCAACGCTCATTTCATCGGAATCGTATGTCGCGTCCGCCACGATCGTGGTGGAGGATGGCACGATACTGGACCTGAACTAAGACATAGGTTGGATCAGGCATTGAAACGAACTCGGAATTGACCACGGGGAGGTGAACCCCGGCTGCGCAACATCGGCCGGGGGGATGCCCTCGCCGTGCGCGCAGGCCGGGTCAACAATGAAAAAAGTGATCGTGCAAAGCAAGAATCGGATGATGACCGCGTACGCCCATCTGCTCGTGTGGCGGCCGGATCCAGATAGGCCGTGGTTGCCCAAAGGCACGCTCATCGCCGCCGGGTTCCTTTCGGAACGCGAATCGGCGGTGGGAATTGCCGCCTCGATCATTCAGGGCGACGATCTTACGGTCTATAAAGAAGCAAAATCGTACAGCGTGGAGCGCACCTTGGACTCGCAGAAGTCGTTTCGCTGGATTCACAAGGGGCTTGGCCATCTCGACCATTCGCTGGTGATTCACAAAGCGGCGATGGACGAGACGCTTCCCGAAGGCTGCGACACCCGTGTGATCCTGGTGCCAGAAGGTGGGGAGTCCGCGGCGGTGGATGTGTTTTTCCGCCGCTTTGCGACGACCTTCTCGCTGCCGGATATCCCACAGTGGGCGCTGCCCGTGTGGTGTGAAGCCGAAAAGCGCAACCACATCCGGCGACTCGAAGTGTGGACGGACCAAGACGTACCCGCGTGGCAACACGCGATGGCGTACGATGTGCGCCCGACGCTGGATCGCGAGGAAGCCAAGGACATCGTGTCCACGCTACTGCAAGCGGGAACCATCGCATTGCCGCAAGGGGTGACCGATGCCCCACGGGTGCAGGACGTGCTGGCAGAGCTGCCGCCGCAAGAAGACGGCAGCACCCGCACGATCGACTACCTGGAGGCGTACGCGCCACACCTGGCGACCGCGATTGAGGAACTCGCCGAGCCGCTGCACGATGTGGATCGCCCAATTGAATCGGCGATTGCCAGCATGGAACGCGTGCCGTTTCCGGCGCAGGCGCACAGCGTGCAGGCGGTGGTGAGCACCCTGCGCAGCGGCAAGAAAGCCGTATTCGTGTCGAGCGACATGGGAACGGGCAAGAGCATCGTAGCACTCGCGACCGCGAACGCCATGGCCGCCCGACAAAATGGGTACGCCGTGCTGATGCTGGTGCCGGCGATCACGATCCCGAAATGGATCGCAAGCGAAATCGAAGCGACCTTGCCGGGCGCTGCGGTCACCGTGCTGGAGTCCTGGAAGGACGTCCTGCAGTACGAAACGGAGATCGCACACCGTGGCAAGAAGCCGCTGGAATTCGTCCTGATTGGCCGCGACACCGCCAAGCTCGGTATGCCTCTCGCTCCGGCGCTCCTGCACAAAGAGGACCACGTCGTCAGCGAGCGCACGATTGAGAACGTGAAACTCCGTACCGGTCACCTCGTGCGCGACGTCTGGATCTGCCCGGATTGCGGGGATGTCCAGGTGAAGCAAACGAAAGAAGCCGAGAAGGCGCGCGACGGTCGGTCCTACGTGGACGGGTTGCGCGAAACGGCGCTCGCGTTTACCGACCTGGCCAAGGGGTGGCACGACGACGGCAGCGTCTTGTGGCGCGACAACACGACCAACTGGCACTGCACGTCGTGCGGCCACAACCTGATGCGCCATAAGGCGCCGGAACGCGAGAAGGTGGCGGGGTTAACCCATCGCCGCATCGCACCGGCCGACCTGATCGCCAAGCGCCTGAGCGGACACTTTGACCTGCTCACCATCGACGAGCTGCATCAGTATAAAAACGCAAGCGGGCAAGGCACGGCGATGGCGCAACTCGTGGGCGCCTGCAAGCAGACGGTGGGCCTCACGGGCACGCTGTCTGACGGCAAGGCGTCGAGTCTGTATCACATTTTGTGGCGCGTGTCGCCCGGACGGCTTTTGTCCGAAGGGTTTGATCACCGCAGCATGGGTCGGTTTGTCTCGCTGTACGGCTCGGTGGAGTGGAAAACGCGCGAAAAGGACGAGGTGGACGAGCAGGGGCAATTCGTGGGCAAGAAGGTCATCAAGAACCCGCCCAAAGAGATCCCCGGTCTCTCGCCCAAGTTGTTCGTGAATCACCTGGCGGACAAGTGCGTCTTTCTTGAACTCGGCGACATCGGGTTGCCGCTGGTGGAACTGGAGGAACGTCCGGTGCTGGTCGCCATGGACGAACCCCACGAGTGCGCGTATACGGCCTTTCACGCGAACTATGAGGACTTGGCCAAGCGAGCGTTTGCCGCAGGGAACCACGCGGCGTTTGCGCGCTTTATCCCAAGCGTGGTCAACGCCGCGAACCAGCCGCATAAGAGCAACGCGATCACCCTGCTCGATGAGACGGTCTACTTTGACGCCGTGCTCGAAGAAGGGGAACGCTCCGCCAAAGAGCGGCAGATTTTGGCCGATGTACAAGCGGAACTATGCCAGGGCAGGCGCTGTGTACTCTATGTGCGCTACACGGGCGACTGGCGTCAGGATACGCGCTTGGCCGACGTGCTCAAAGCCGAGAACATCAAGGTGCGCACACTGCACGCCAGCGTAGCGCCGGAAGATCGGATCGATTGGCTGGCCGACGCGGTGAAGCAAGGCGTCGAGGTGGTCGTCTGCAACGCCAAACTGGTTGAGGTGGGGCTGGACTTGTACGACTTCCCCACCCTGATGTTCTATCAGTTCACGGACGAAGTGGCGACCATGCGCCAAGCCGCACGGCGTGCCTGGCGCATTGGGCAGCATCGTGCATGCAAGATCCTGTACTATGTCTACGGGCAGAGCTATGAAGTCGTACAGCTGCGCCGGATGCTGCACAAACGGGCACATGCGCTGTTGCTGGAGGGCCGCCTGGATCGTTCGGAGGTGGCGACATTTGCCCCGCAAGACGCGAAGAGCGCATCGACGATGAACATTGCGGCGTGCCTGGGCGATCTCGCTGACCTGTCGGCCAAGTGGAAGACCCTGGCCGACAAGGACGTGCCGCAAGGCGTAACGATGCTTTCGGAAGAGGCGTATCGCCAGGAGATCAAGAAGGCGATGGCGCGCTTGGCCGACGAGACGCGACGGATGGCGGGCATATCCGCACCGATGATCGAACGTCCCGTTGTGCTTGCGGCGCCGGAAGAAGACCTGCAAAGCGAGCTGGGCGGCCTGTTCGCGGCGGATGTGCCGACGGATCCAAGTGTGGATGCGACGGTGCTCATCAAAACGGTTGGAGAGCTGCGCGCCTCGATGGGCCTGGCGAAGAAAGCCCGGCGCGTCAAGGATGTTGGCGACAACCAGTTGGCGTTCGCGTTCTAAGTAGATATCCATCCGTACCACCCGTCACAGCGGGAAAATCATTGCCCCCGCTGTGACGGGGGCGTATGGGAGACGATCGGTATGCAAACATTTACTGGACGGCTGATCACGGAACAGGAATCCGGAGAACAAACGGCGACCGAGAAGAAATGGACGCTCGACGAGATCATCCAGGCGACGCAAAACGGCGACACCGGCATGATTTCGCTCAGCTGGTACACGATCGGCGGAATGCGGTATACGGCGTCCGCACTGAGTATTGGCGGCGATTTGAACGGCTATGGTATACCGCAAGAACACGCCGGTGCGATTGTTGTGATGACGCACTTTCGTCGCGAAGTGTTGGCCAATCCGTTTGCAGACCACGGCGATCCGATGGATTTGATCGGCGTCCTAGTTGAGATCGATCCAACCGATATTGAGTACGTGTCGATCCTGCACAAAGTCACAACGGACGCCGAAGTGCAGCCGAGTGTGCCACGGCCGCTATTCATCGCAGTTTTTGCAAGCGAAGGTATGATCACGACGGTGAAAGCTGGTCACGATCTGAAGGCGCTCATCCTGTATATGCAGTACGAGTGCGATGAGCGATTCGATCCGAAAACGGACGATGCTCGCATCTTCGATGCGGATGACGTTGAGGTGTACGTATTGCCAAGGCCCGGTGAACTCGCGGAGGAGAACATGGGCGTGTACTATTGCCCAATGTGTCAGATGTCCGAACGGGTACACGTCGATGATCCAGTCCGTTGTGAAACGTGCAAGGGTGACATGGAGCGCTTGGATACGCCGGGGGTGAACGCCTGATGACGGCCCCTTTTGCGGATTCAGAGTTCATGACGGGCAAAGACAAGCAGGCCGTGTGTCGCAACTTCGCGACCTGCCTGGAGCAGCGTTCGCTGGAGAAGATGGACAAGCGGGCGTACCACTTCTACACGCTGCACTGCGGGTTTATCGCTCACTACAACATCCACGGCTTTCGGGCCGAGTACAGCGGCACGGAATTCCTGCGGTTTTTGGAGCACTTCTCGGAGCGGGACAATCTGTTTGGGGTACCGCTGCGAGGGGAATACAGGTGCGCGTTGTTTCGGTACAGCGCTAGGTGGTAACGCCTAACTAAATAAATGTTCTGAAATTGGGTTGACGGAATGATTGGTCAGCTATATTATTACCTTGTGACCACCATATGATACACTGTATCTGTATGTGGTCAAAACATGAGAAAGATACGGAGGCATGGAAATGGGAAAGCAAAAATTAGTCGACTTAAGCCACCCTTTCGGGGACAAAAGCCCACTGTGGCCCTATTTTGAAGACGTGAAGATCGAACGGGTTCACTATCATGCGAAATCTGGTGTGCTTTCACAAAGAGTTACAACTGTAATGCATTGCACAACTCATGCTGATTCTCCCGCCCACGTAATTGAAGGGTTGAAGTATACACACGAGATTCCATTGGAGAATTACTATGGCACCGGTGTGGTCGTAGATATACCGAAGGGGAAATGGGAAGTCATTACACCAGAAGATTTGGAAAAGGCCACACCTGAAATTCAACCAGGTGACATCGTTATTATCCATACAGGCTGGCACCGATACTGGGGAGACAATCGGAAGTACTTTGCCTACTCACCGGGGCTTTCCAGGCCGGCGGCAGAATGGTTGGTGAATCGCGGCGTAAAGGCGGTAGGTGTCGACCAGCAGGCGTTGGACCATCCTCTGGGTACAGCGATCGGACCCCATGGAACGGGACCACTAATTCCGTCAGTCCTGGAGGAGTATAAGAGGGAAACCGGAAGGGATGTCCTGGAAGATTTTCCAGAGTGGGAGCCTGCTCATCATGTTTTGCTGGAAAACGGTGTCATGGGCTGGGAGAACGTCGGCGGTGACATAGAAATGGTCGTTGGTAAACGGGTTACAATTTCAGGCTTCCCGATCCGTTGGTACATGGGAGATGGATCAATCGTGAGATTGGTTGCGTTCATTGACGAAGATGAGATCAACGATGTACCTCAGCGTGTATATCGCTACGGCACATCGTAAAACCGTGAATTATATCCCTGAGCATTCAGGGAGTCCAATGGCTGGAAAACCCTATCGTTTTCTAGCCCGTTTTTACTAGGAAAGATTGGTGGTATGTCAAGTGAAAGTTACGAGACTCCAGGAAGCAGTCGCTTATCATCCCCCTAAACACACAAGCGTTCATGCCATGCATCTGCAGCACAAATCCATTGGAACTAGCGCTCCCTTTTCGGTGGGTTGTTCGTATTATCTACCGGGATCTTGTGCCGAATGGGACGCGTCACCCACGAACAAGATCTACGTCGTTTTGGACGGCGAAATTACAGTGCAACTGGAGAAGGAAACGGTGGTTCTTGGACCCATGGATTCAATTGCCATTGGTCCAAACGAAGCGCGTGAGGTACGCAATGAAACGAATCGTGTAGCCACAATGCTAGTTGTTATGGAATAAGCACGTGAGCTCAGTGAGGTGTCGGACGATGACATTGGATGTAAATAGTGTATTTGATATTAAGGACAAAGTCGTGTTAATTACGGGAGCAACCGGGGGGCTGGGTAAGGCAGCCGCAGCAGGCATGGCCCAAGCAGGCGCCAAAGTCATGCTCACGGGCCGTAGCGAAGACAAGCTGGCTCCAATTGCACAGGAGATAAGCAACAGTGGTGTCTCAGTGAGTTATGTGGCTGGGAAGCCGGACGACGAACAAGATGTCGAGAGCATAGTGGCAGAAACGGTCCGTCAGTTCGGAGGCATTGATGTTCTCATCACTGCAGCCGGAGTGAATCATGTCCATCCAATTACCGAGTTTCCATCGGACGAGTGGGAAGAAGTGATGGATGTCAATGTGAAAGGTACATGGCTTGCGTGTCGGGCTGTGGGACGCGTCATGATTCAACAAGGTAGGGGAGGTAAAGTGGTTCTTGTTTCATCGACGCGTGGACAATTGGGTATGACCAATTATTCAGCGTATTCCCCTTCCAAGGCTGCCATCGACCTGATGACGAAGTCCCTGGCCTGCGAGTGGGGGGAATACGGCATTAATGTCAATGCCATCGCGCCAACTGTGTTCCGTACGGCACTTACACAGTGGATGTTCGACGATCAAGCTGTATATAAAAAATTTTTGACGCGCATTCCGTTAGGGAGATTGGCTGACGCTGAAGACCTAGTGCCAACGCTGATTTACCTTTCTTCGGTAGCCTCCAACTTTATGACGGGTTCGATTGTTTACATTGATGGAGGCTATACAGCAGGGTAGGAGGTTTGATCAGGGTGTCTAGTTCCGAAACAATTCTAGTGGTTGGCGCAGGTCTCATGGGGCACGGCATTGCTCAAGTCTTTGCGGTGCACGGACATAGTGTGCTTCTGTATGACAGTAATGTCGATGTCTTGTTCACCGCCAAGGAGCGCATCAAACAAAATTTAACTGAAGTGTCGTCGTATAACCTTGTCGAGTCATCTGCGGTAACAGACACTTTGAATCGAGTCCAGACCACCGATCAACTGGACAGTGCATGTGCGGATGTAGACATCGTCATCGAGGCAGTCAGTGAAAACTTAAATCTCAAGCAAAGTATCTTTGCGAAACTCGATGCGCTCTGTCCGCCAACGACGATTTTGTGCAGCAACACTTCCGTCATCAGTATCACGCAAATTGCCGCTACATCCCAGAACCGGTCCCGGATTCTTGGTACACACTGGTGGAACCCTCCCTATCTGGTTCCTCTGGTAGAGATTATTCGAACCGATCACACCGCCGACTGGTGTATGGCCAAGGTCTTTGATGTCCTAAAAAAAATAGGGAAAATGCCTGTGTATGTCCAGAAGGATATTCCTGGGTTTGTGGGGAATCGCTTACAGCACGCTTTGTGGAGGGAGGCGTTCGACTTGATTGACAACGGTGTATGCGATGCAGCAACAGTCGATGAGGTGATTCGACAGGGTTTTGGATTGCGGCTTCCATTTCTGGGCCCCGTAGTGAATGCAGATCTAATCGGTCTAGATCTGACCCTTTCGATCCACGAATACATTTTGCCACATCTCTGCACGGTTGCTCAGCCGTCCACAACGCTACAATCTCTTGTTGCTGATAGTCATCTGGGAATGAAATCAGGAAAAGGTTTTTTATCCTGGTCGGCTGCTGAAGCAGACGAAAAGAGGGCAAAACTAAATGACTATTTAATGAATAGAATTGCCGACATGCAGTGATAGCTGGTGCAAAGTATGGAATCAGAAGCCTTGAGCTTGAATAAAAGGGTGGGGAACGATATGGAAAAGCTGATCATCACAGCAGCTTTGACAGGTGCCATTACAAATCCAAAGAAGACACCGTACTTGCCAATCAAGCCTGCACAAATCATCCAACAGGCTATTGATTGCTATCATGCGGGAGCAGCCATTGTTCATATTCATGTTCGGAATGATGATGGAACCCCATCGTTAGATGTTGAAAAGTTCCGAGAAGTGGTCGAGGGAATCAAATCTCAGTGTGACATGGTACTGTGCCTGACCACAGGTGGCGGCTTGAGTGTATCCGACGAACGCATGTCAGCGCTGGAACTGCGTCCTGAATTGGCTTCGTTTGATGCAGGTACGATGAATTTTGGTGACAGTGTGTTCATGAATCCGCCAGACTTTCTGGTTGAACTAGCAAAGAGAATTAAAGCACGATGTGTTAAACCGGAATTGGAAGTATACGATGCGTCAATGATTTACAATGCACTTCGCTTAGCCGATGAGGGTTTACTGGAGCCACCATTCCATTTCCAATTTGTACTTGGGGTTGCGGGGGGGGCGCCGGCCACCGCCAAGTCGTTGTTGCACTTGGTTGAGCAGATACCGGACGGATCAACCTGGAGTGTGATTGGAATCGGACCGGGCCAATTACCGATGAATCTTATGGGTATGGCTATGGGAGGGCACGTACGTACAGGCCTGGAAGACAATATCTACTATAGTAAAGGTAGATTGGCCACGAGTAATGCCGAGTTGGTGAGCAGACTTGTGCGCATTGCCAACGAATATGGACGAGAAATAGCTACTCCAGATGATGCGCGCAGAATTCTGGGCCTGAAAAAGTAGAAGACGAAGATATGGCCAGCAGGGCATCATGTCTTGCACGAATTATAAAAATGCGGATAATCCTAAAGGTGGGTGAGTGCGTAAAAATCATTTATTGAAGGGGCTGCGGGTTCTCGACTTCACACAAAATGTTTGCAACAATGCTTTTGGCCGATGCTGGAGCAGATGTGGTGAAAGTGGAGAAGCCGAACATTGGTGATCCAACACGATAATGGGGGCCACCTTAGCGTCTTCATGAATCCACCCGACTTCCTGACTGAACTTGCGAAGCGCATGAAGAATCAGGGCATCAAACCGGAGCTTGAGGTCTACGATGCATCCATGATTTACAACGCAATGCGTCTCGCCGACAAAGGTTTGATTGAGCCTCCGTTCCATTTCCAGTTTGTGCTTGGGGTTGCTGGTGGTGCACCTGCCACCGCGAAGTCACTGTTGCACCTGATTGAACAAATACCAACCGGGTCGACGTGGAGTGTCATCGGAATCGGTATAGGACAACTTCCTATGAATCTGATTGGAATGGCGATGGGGGAACATGTTCGGACGGGTTTGGAGGACAACATCTATTACGCGAAAGGGAAATTGGCGACAAGCAATGCACAGTTGGTCAGTCGGTTGGTAAGGTTGGTAAGGTTGGTAAGGGAGTTCGGGCGCGAGGTAGCAACGGCTGCCGATATACGGAACATTCTTGGTTGGGGGGGGCATAATGTATATTTCTGGGTCGCCAACGCGCACACGCAAGATTGCTGTTGAGGAGCATTTTCTGACCGATTATTTTCTGGCCTACGAAGACGCCATTGTCAACTCATTCCGGCCTGATTTTGGGCGCCGGAGAATGCACAGGATTAGTGATTTGTCAGAACTCAGGCTAGAGGACATGGATGCAAACGGGATTGACATGCAAATTTTATCGCTCACGACACCGGGTATTCAGGCGATTATAGACGGTGATGAAGCGGTATATCGGGCTCAAAAGACAAACGACTTTTTGGCCGAGGTCGTAAGAGCGCACCCGACTCGCTACGCGGGATTCGCGTGCTTACCGTGCCAGAAACCAGATGAAGCAGCGGACGAACTCGAGCGAGCGGTTACTGAATTAGGCCTCAGAGGAGCGTTGATTAACGGACATACCCGTGGCGAGTATCTGGATGGACAAAAATTTCGGGTGATTTGGGAGCGTGCGCAGAGTCTAGGGGTGCCAATCTATTTACACCCAGGGTCTTCACCGGACCACTGGAAGGTCACAGAAGGATACCCGGAATTATCTAAGGCCATGTGGGGATGGGGTTGCGAAACAGCGACACACACCCTGCGTCTAATTTTGTCTGGATTGTTCGATGAGTATCCAAATACGACGCTGATTCTGGGACACATGGGTGAAATGCTTCCATTTTTCCTGTCGCGGCTGGACAACCGCTGGGAGGTTAGCAGAAGGAGCTTGGAGTCTGAATTAAAGTATCGCCCATCCGACTATTTTCGAAGGAATGTCATGGTTACTACTTCAGGGGTATGTTCGCCAGAGGCGTTGCTTTGTACTCAGCTAGTCGTCGGTGTGGAGCGAATTCTGTTTGCCGTCGATTACCCGTACGAGAGTTCGGAGGAAGCGTGTCAGTTTATCGAGTCTGCACCTTTGAATCCCCTAGACCGGGAGAAAATCTGCTTCTTGAATGCACAGCGTCTTCTGTCCCTAGGAGTCCGTCCGACGAAATGAATATAGTAACAGATTTAGAAAATGGGAGGTGTTTTGATGAGTTGTGTCGAATCACCATACAGTATAGATGTGATACTGTATGGTGATTCGTATGGCCAAATTCAAGCCCTATTTATTCGGACAACCAGAATTCATTCCCGTCTTGTTGGAGGACTGGATCCCCGAAGACCACTTGGTGCGAACTGTCAGCGATGTGGTGGACCAGTTGAACTTGTCCGAGCTCTTGTGTCGTTATTCAGAACGCGGCGAGGAAGCCTATCATCCGCGTATGCTGATCAAGATTCTATTTTACGGGGTCACAACCGGCGTATTTTCCAGTTGCATTACGACATTTGTTTTCGCTGGCTATGTGGGGGTGGAGATAAACCGAATTTCCGTACCCTCAGCGATTTCCGGAAAAACAACATGGACCTGTTGCCCGGTGTGTTTCGCTGCATTGTCGAGGTTGCGATCAATCTGGGGTATGCAACGCTTGGCCATGTGAGTGTGGACGGGTCCAAGTTCAAAGCGAACGCATCCAAGCACAAGGCGATGTCACGGGAGCGGATGAAGCAGGAGTTGGAGCGCATAGAGTCAGAGTTTGGCGAGGCGTTGCAAGCGGCCCAGGTGGCCGACGGGCAAGAAGGGGACGTAGCACAGGATCCTGAGGACGAATTGGTATACGTTGCGAATCGCCGCGAGAAGATCAGGGCTGCTTTGGCCGAATTGGAAGCACGCAAGCCGGATGATGGGTCACCGGCTTCGGGGAAAAACCAAATCAATTGCACAGACTCTGATTCTCGTATCATGGACACCAAGAATCAGGGTGTGATTCAAGGATTCAATCCGCAGATTGCGGTGGACTCAGACAATGGGTTCATTGTGGGTGTGGTGATGAGCAACAGTCCCAATGACCAGAAACAGTTGGACGCCGTATTGGATTCAGTGCAGGCGAACACCGATCGAAACCCAGACAAAATGACGGCGGACGCCGGATATTTTAGTGCAGCGAATATTGGATCTTGTCAGACTCGCGCGATTGACGCGTATATTGCGGCGACAAGAGAAGGCAAGCAAACGGGGAATTCATTCGACAAACGCGACTTTACGTATCAGTCAGAAAACGACGTGTATGTATGTCCGAATGCGAAAGTGCTTACGCTCAAACAGACACAGAACGTGCAGAATCCAGAGAAACCCACAAAATGGGTGTATGAGTGTCAGGTGTGCCCCGAGTGTCCATTTCAAAAAGAGTGCGCCAAGGCGAAGTCAGGGCTTCGCACGATCACCCGTTCAGAGAACGATCCCGTTCGTGAAGAGATGCGCACCAAGGTTCAGAGCGAACGGGGAAGGAAATCTATCGAATGCGTAAGGAGATTGTCGAACCGGTGTGGGGGCAGGTCAAACAAGTGCAGGGATTTCGGCAGTTCCTTCTGCGTGGGACAGAGAAGGTGGCAGGTGAATTTCTTCTGGTTGCCATCGGATACAACATTCGAAAGCTACACGCGATGAGTTATCCCAAACCCGACACATTATATAGACGGGAGAGGTCTACCCAAAAACGGAGAAAAGCGGCATAAAGGCGAGAAATGAGGAGAAAAATCGGGTAAAATGATCTCTGCTAACACGAAAAATACCTGAGTTTAGCGTCAAATCTCCTGATTCAGGAAAATAAAAGAGTCAATATGACCTTTCGTCGGACGGACTCCTAGGAAAGATGAACTAACTATTTAGCGTTTCTTCAGTATTATATGGCTCGTTTTCCATCTCGCGGCTACATTTGTAGTCGCTATGGATAAAGTGATTTACTATATAATACAGTGAATCACTTAATGAGCGGACCGAAATCAAAGGAGGTAATCAGTTGGGTAAACAGAAACTGGTAGATCTCAGCCATCCTTTCGGCGATAAGAGCCCATTATGGCCCTATTTTGAAGACGTTAAGATTGAACGCGTTCACTACCACGCGAAGTCAGGTGTTCTGTCCCAGAAAGTGTCAACGGTAATGCACTGCACGACGCACGCCGATTCTCCGGCGCACGTTATTGAGGGTACTCAGTTCACGCATGAAATTCCGCTTGAAAAGTACTATGAACGGGTGTCGTGGTGGACATTCCGAAGGGCAAGTGGGAAGTCATCACAGCGGAGGACTTGGAAAACGCAACGCCAACAATTCAACGCGACGACATCGTGATTATTCATACAGGGTGGCACCGGTATTGGGGTGACACAATCGGAAGTATTTTGCGTACTCCCCCGGACTTTCGAGAGAGGCTGGTGAATGGTTGGCTGCAAAAGGCGTTAAATCGGTTGGCGTGGACCAACAAGCGCTTGATCATCCATTAAATACAGCCATTGGCCCCCATGGACCTGGACCTCTACTTCCAGATGTCTGTGAGGAATACAAGCGAGAGACGGGTCACGATGTACTTGAGGACTTTCCTGAGTGGGAACCAGCCCACAGGTTGCTCCTTGGTAGTGGGATTGTTGGATGGGAAAACGTGGGTGGCGATATCGAAATGGTTGTAGGTAAGCGAGTGATTCTGGCTGGTTTCCCGATTCGATGGTATTTAGGTGACGGCTCAATTGTTCGCTTGGTTGCTTTCATTGACGAGGATGAGGTCAACGATGTTCCGCCGCGCACGTACCCTTATGGGATTTTTTAGAGAACTAGTTTTGCGCAGGAGAGAGAACCCCGTTTTCGGGCGGTATATTGCTCCTGGCATTCATTTCCCAGGGCTTGTTGACTGTCATATAATGTGAAGGCATACAGTAGATAATGGGGTCGGAAATGAGGTCGCATGATTGAACAATGAGACGATGTTACAACATCAGAAAAATTCAGGAATACAAGTAATAGCACGTGCCGCGGACATCCTCAGGACGTTGGCAAAACATCCGGAAGGTATGAGTTTAGCGCAGATTGCGGGAGAGGTCGCGCTGGCGCGTTCGACCGTACAGCGAATCGTGAATGCCCTTCAGACCGAGCGGTTTGTGGTTCCCATCTGGCCGAATGGACGGGTTAGGTTGGGACCAGGGCTTGCTGCATTGACCATGACCATACATGGCGACTTGAGGGGGGAAATTAGGCCATTTATCGAGCGTCTATCCCAAAGTGTCAACGAAACAGTAGATCTCGCTATCCTTGATGAGAACCAGGCGCTGTTTGTTGACCAAGTGTCTGTGCCGCAGAGATTGCAAGCTGCAAGTGCAGAGGGATCAAGATTCCCTCTGCATTGCACAGCAAATGGGAAGGCCATTTTGTCCCTCCTGTCCGATGAGGAAATACTGCAAATGAGTCCGGACACCTTTCCGCAATACACCATGAGTACGATCACATCAATGGAGCAACTCATGAGTGAGATAAATCTGATTCGTCAGAGAGGATATGCTTATGACTGTGAAGAACATACGCTAGGGATCTGCGCCATCGGGTCGGCGTTTCGAACCATTTTTGGCGAATTGGCAGCTATCACAATACCAGTACCTGCCACTCGTTTCTTCGGAGAGCAAGAAAAACTAACATCTGCTCTCTTGGAAACGTGTCAAATGATCATGCAGAAGGTGGGTGTGGGATCGTAAATAGAACTGGTAGGGGCATGGTTTAGCCCATCCAGTTGTCAATCTGTCGCTCGTTTGACGAGTTCGTCCATTTGAAGAATCACCCACGGCTTCGGACGCGTGCGTAACATTCCCCGTTCGACCAAGGATGCAACTACTTTCGCAACGGTAACACGGGTTGTTCCACTGTAACGGGCTAGATCTTCTTGCGTGAGGTCTAGTCGTATTTCAACACCGTCAGGAACCTTATAGCCAAATTGGATTGAAAGATTGATCATGCCATCTATGATCCGCTGTTCTGCAGTTAGAAAGGTGTCCTCCACAATCTGACTAACGTGTCGCAGTTTCTTTGCGAGGTCTTCGTAGAGATACCACAGCAAAAAAGGGTTCTGCCGACATAGGTATCGAATGTAATCGATTTTAATTTCCATGTTGGTGATTGGCCCGATTGCTTCCACGGTCATGGTATGTATGGCTTCATTTACCAAGGTGATGTTGCCGTAAATATCATGGGGTTTGAAAAACTGAAGGATACGATCTTGTCCCGTCGGCGATGTTCTATAGGCCACTATGGTGCCGCTCAGAAGGATGTAGCAAGAGTCGCCACGCTCACCCTCGCGGAAAACCAACCCTCCCCGCTTGTAGTGTCGGACGACGGCATGGTTCTTCACCGCGGGAATGGACAAGATAAATTCATAGAACGAAGGCACTGAGGGATCCTTATCCATTGTACCATCAATCCCCCGTTTGATTCGTGTGTAGCTATCGAAGGTGCGGTGGTGCCGCATTGTTCCTCTCGTGGAGCGAGCGTCAGAACTCCTCCGAATATTCCGCTAACGGAAATATTATACCATGCCCAGCAGGCCCACGCATCTTTAGATAACGAAGCGGGTTTTTTCCTTCAGGAATCTGGGATGGTCGGGGCAAGGCGAGAAATGTGAAAACTATCATTTTGGCTGGAAACCAGCAGGAATCGACGGTGGATAGCGAGAAAAACCCCCAAGGGTCTCTACACCCAAGGAGGCGATGCCACTGTGAACCGACAGTGGGTACGGGAATTTATCCAGTACTCTTCTACTGTATACGGACTGTCTCAAATGATCAAGCAAGCGCAGGACGGAAGGAGACAGCCACAGATCCCTCCGTCCGTCATTTTCGCGATCGTACTCGTAGGCTTTGTTTTCCGTACGCAGAGTATGGAGAAATTGGATCGACAAATTCGAAAAGAGCGATTTAAGAAGTTGTTACCAGCGCACCAGAGGCAACCCTCGCACGATACGATCCGGTACGCGCTGCGTCAATGGGACGTAGAGCATTTGGAACAGAGCCATGATCAGATGATCGCCAAATGGAAACACAATCAAGGTCCTCAAAAAGGTGCGATCGACGGCTGGCGTGTTGCGGCGGTAGACGGGGTGGAACTGTTCTCTAGCAATAGTCGTTGCTGTTCGGATTGTCTGAGTCGATTCCATAAGGCTACAGGTGTGACGGAGTATTTCCACCGCGGCGTCATGATGCAACAGGTGGGAGGTGATCCCCATGTCGTCTATGGACTCGAGATGTTGCGCCCCGCCGACGGTGCGGATAAGTTGGAAGGAGAGACCACGGCTGCACAGCGTTTTATAGGCGATGTCTTCCGGCGTCACGGAAGGCTGGCGGACATCCTCGTATTCGATGCGCTCTATGCGAAGGCTTCTGTGATTCACGCCTGTTTGGATCGCCATGCGGATGTCGTGATCCGCATGAAAGAAGAACGAAGACTGATCATGCAGGACGCGAAGGGGCTGTTTGATGCGCGCCCTGCGGACGGGCAGTGGGTAGAGCAAGACGGCAAGGGGCACCAAGTCGTGGTGAAATACTGGGAGGAAGTGGGGCTTCAGAGTTGGTCGCAAGTCCGGGTGCCGATGCGGATGGTGAAAGTGATCCGCACGACGGAGAAGACGGTCATAGAAGGTGGAAAGAAACGAGACAAAACAGAAATTCTGGAACGCTGGATGGCGACAACCTGTGATATACAAGCCGTGCCTGCGCACACGGTGGCTCGGATCATGGCGGCGCGCTGGGACATTGAGAATAACGGATTTCACGATCTCAAGACGTACTGACACATGGATCATAACTTTATCCACGATCCGATCGCCATCCGAGCATGGCTAAGGATCCTGGTGATCGCAGTCAATTTGTTTTACACGTTTGTGTATGGGCATTTGCATCGCTTTCGTGATTGGAAGATACCGCTGACGGACGTGGTGGAGGAAATGCGGGAGCAAGCGCGGTGGATAGAGGGCAGTCTGGCTCCTGTTTTGTGGAACAGTAGTTGAACAGGGTTCCCGTCGCGTCGACCTCATTCGACAAAAATCGGATGGGTGAAATGCGTCATCCAAGTGCGAAAAATGACGGAAATCCAGAAGTCCTGTCGAATGAGTTGACTTGCGCTTGGGTCACTCCCCAAAGTGGTCAGAACTGGGAAAAAGATGCGTGGGTCCTGCCATGCCCAGAAAAATATTTTAATTACTGTAGTTTAAAATACAAAATTATAATTGGCGGATCCGTATAATGGCCATAGTGGCTGCTTCAATTTGGGACACTAGACTATTTTGGGGAGGCGGTTCAAAATGAGTGTCAGTCGAAATTGGGATGCGCTCTACGTCGCGACTGTTGTTCCGTACAAGAGGGGGTCGTTTGAAGTCGACTATGGGGCATATCGAGCCCAACTTCGTTACTTCTTGCAGCCTAAGTTTGTCGGTGCTGGTGGGGGAATCATCGTTAATCCTGAGGCTGGGGAAGTATTCTATCTGACTTCTGACGAAAAGAAAAAACTCATTGAGATCGCGGTGGAAGAAGTGGCCGGCAGAGTGCCACTGTTCTCAGGGATTTTTGCGATGACAACAGAAGAAGCGGTCCGTGACGCGGTCACAGCAAAGGATTTAGGGGTAGACGGGTTGTTCTTTATACCTCCAAGTGGATCGGGAGATATCACGTACGCTTGGAATCCGGTCAAGTATCCAGAGGTCTGGGTGGACTGGATGAAAGCGCTATACGAAGCCACTGGCCTGCCGATGATTGTCCACCCCACGTCCGGATCAAACCCGTTTTACGGTGTGGGACTGCCGGTTGAAGCAACCGTTAGCATCTGCAATGAGGTTCGAAGCATCGTTGGATGGAAAATGACATATTCCGTTGAAGGATACAAGTTGATTTCACAAGCGCTCCGCAATCTAGATCATCACGTCGGCGTGTTTGCGGCACCGGCAAATATCTACCACGAAAACCTTCTATACGAGCAATTCGACGGTACTGTTTGTGGTGGGTTTTGCTATTCGATGGAACACATGATCGACCACATTGAGGCATGGAAGAACAACGATCTTTCGGAAGCAAGGCGGATCTGGAATGCTGGATTATCTCAAGTTCAGGATTATGTCTACAGCGACTATTCCCGGCTGCACGTTCGCTACAAGGTGGGCGCTTGGTTGCGTGAGTTGGTGCCCACCCCCTATATGCGAGCCCCCCAACCATTGCCGAAGGTTGAGGAAATCTCTGAGATGCAGCGACTCTTAACTGTGCTTGGCGTAGAAGTCATTTCAGATGAAAAAGTTCAGCAAGTCATTGCGGAAGTGAAAACTGGTCTGCGATATCGTAACCAAAAAATCGTTCGCTGATAGGAGGGGTGAATTGTGAGCACTGGTCCGAACACAGCTTACGGAGCCAACATTGTCAATCGAATTGAGAGAATTCCCTTTAGCTCATGGCACGCTAAAATGGTATCTGTCGTAGGAACAGCGACGTTCTTTGATGCGTTCGATGCCTTGGCTATCGCCTATATCATGCCGGTCCTCATTCCGCTATGGCACATCAAACCAAGTGCAATCGGATTTCTCATTTCTGTCGGTTACATTGGCCAGTTGATCGGTGCGTTATTCTTCGGATGGTTGGCTGAACGAGTGGGTCGAAAGAGAGTTCTGATAGCGTGCGCGATTGTTCTCGGCGTTTTCGCGGTTGTAAGCGCATTCTCATGGGGTTATTGGTCTTTGTTTGTATTTAGGTTTCTGCAGGGGATCGGGCTTGGTGGAGAGGTACCCGTGGCAGCCAGTTATATCAGCGAATGGAGTAAAGCAAAAGGACGCGGTAGGTTTTTCTTTCTTTACGAAATGTTATTTAATGTCGGCCTTGTAGTTGTTGCCTTGTTGGGATACCTGCTGGTGCCATCCCTGGGCTGGCAGAGCATGTTAATTATCGGTGCGATTCCAGCAATTGTTGTTCCCATCTTTCTGAGTCGTTTTCCCGAGTCTCCACGTTGGCTTGCAGCGCACGGTCGTGGGGAAGAAGCCGGGTCTATTCTCAGTAGGGTCGAAAAGATCGTGAGTAAGAATGGCCAGCGACCGTTGCCGGAGCCGGCAGTGGCCGTACAGCTGGTAGAGGAAAGGGCGACGAACTGGGGAGAGTTGTTCAAAGGGATCTACGCAAAAAGAACTCCTCTAGTGTGGCTCTTATGGTTTTGCGTGTACTTCGTCAATTACGGCATGGCCACTTGGTTACCATCTCTTTATACCAGTGTGTTCAAAGTCACAGTACAAACAGCGTTGCTGTACAGCCTAATCACAGCGTTTTGCGGCTTATTAGCGGACTTTGTCTGGGCGACCATCATCGACAAGACTGGTCGTAAGCCATGGTTAATCGTTTCGTTCATTGGGTCAACCCTGGCCCTCGGGATCCTGTGGCTAACTGGCGTATCTACACCGGCCCTTCTACTCATATTCACGAGCATTAACATGGTCTTCATCGGCCCGCTTTCACTAGGAATGTACCTATACAGCGCAGAACTGTATCCCACTCGGATGCGTGCACTGGGGAATGGAGCGGGAACAGGGTGGCTGAGAATTGCCTCCATTATTGGTCCATCTGTTGTTGGAGCGGTGGTAGGCGGTGGTGGTTCGCTGAAGTCGATGATTGGAATTTTCGCAGTCGTAGCGTTTGTCGGTCTAATTGTGTCACTGTTTGCTACAGAAACTAAGAACAGAGTGTTGGAAGAGGTATCACCGTGACCTCCAGTGTTCAAGCTGGGGATCGATGAATTGGTCGGAAGAGTCCGTGGGCAGGGAATACCCCTGCCCACATTCCTACCTGGGGGGCGAATGAGTGTGAAAAAGATATGTGTTGAGGAACACTGGGGAAATCAAGACCTTGAAAACATTCGCAACAACTGGCTGAAATACATGGGACTCACAGTTAGTCTGGATACGGGGCTTCGACGGAAAATACTTCAAAAACTATGGGCATTTGAAGAACGAATCGAGATCATGAATAAAAATGAAATAGAAGTTCAGGTCATATCGTTGAGTTCACCTGGAGTTCAGGGGGTTGTGGACAGACATGAGGCTATTGTTAAAGCCCGCGAGCTAAATGATCTTCAGGCTGACCTGATAGTCAGATTTCCTGGTCGATTCAGCGGGTTCGCAACACTTCCTCTTCAAGATCCGCAAGCTGCCGCGAGAGAGTTAGAGCGTACAGTCATCGATTTGAAGTTTCGAGGAGCTATGGTGCACGGACATACCCATGGAGACTATCTCGACATGAAAAGGTTTTGGGTGATTTGGGAAACAGCAGAAAGACTCGGGGTGCCCATTTATCTGCATGTCAATGAACCCCTACGCAATCAACTACAGATCCTCGACGGTTACCCCGAACTTCTCGGCCCAACTTGGAGTTGGGGCGTGGAAACTGCAACGCACGCCCTTCGCATCATCAGCAGTGGTGTGTTTGATGCCTTCCCTGAGGCCAAATTGATTCTTGGCCACTTGGGGGAGTCCCTCCCGTTTTTGCTTGGCCGCCTTGACGAAGGGTTTGCGATTGTAGGCGGCGCCAAGCATGGGAGAATCAAAGGGACACCGTCGGAATACCTGCGCCGAAACGTATTTGTCACAACAAGTGGAAAATATCACGCCGAGGCTCTACGCTGTGTCATTGAGGCAATGGGAATAGATCACGTGCTCCTAGCGATTGATTATCCGTTTGCAAACACGGAAGAGGCGATTGCTTTGGTCGATGGCGTAGCTCTTTCCGAATCAGAACGGGAGAAAATATACCACACAAATGCGCGCCTGCTGTTGGGTCTTTGACACTGGCTATTTTAATTACGGATTGTTGCAGGTACTACGCGAAGTTATCCACAGTCCCGTAATCCCCGGCGTAGCAGGAGGTGTCGCGGATTCGCGAATCTACTGCTGTAGAAGCCGAGAGAAACGGTCCCACCTTAACTGGCTGGATCTCACATCACTCTGAGTAGTTTCTTGGTTCTGAGGCGTTGGGCACGCTCAGCGAGTTTTTGACATGCCACCATGCCGTCTGCCCTCCCCAAGAGACTTGGGATCAACAGGGCCGAGATAAACAGGAGTAACAGCATATCTTTCAGAATGGTAGGTACTTCAGAAAGTCTGCCTATACTACTTTCAAGGAAGCAAGTGATTTATGGCGTGTGTTTTGCAGACCAAAAGTGCAGAGTTTCGCAGCGAAGAAATATAAGAGTCGATGCATATTTATCCAATCCGCAATGCTTGACATGGAGCCTCCATGGGCGTGATTTACGCTTGAAAGGCCGCTTGACAAGATCAAGCATGGAAAGAACAAGCCTATCACGCCCACCTCTCCACATAAAGCATCGCTAATTTATGCGCATAAAGGTGTATAGTGATGGCTGCAAAGCTCTGCACTTCTAGACTGCGACAAACATTATGGCGAGAAGAACGTCACAATGAAGTTTATTAGTGGGGGTACTCAATTTCCATATAACACTACAGTGAGGACAAAGCGACATGATTCAAGCCTGGGATCGACAGTTATACCCCGTTTAGCGATAATACAACATATGGGTATATGTACATTTGATGGCATTGACGTGCCGTATTGAGTTCCATACTCTAAGGTTAACAGAGCCCACCACGCCTCGCACAGAAGCGGACCAAGGTGGGCCAGTTGCTTTTTGGTAGAAGTGACGTAATGGACATGTCTCCTGTAAAATCGCCAACTACGTTCGCGGTGGGTATTCCGAGAATGTGGCTACCCATTCCGGAAAATCACGGCCACTTTTGGCCGCTTCGTAGAGCTTGCTATTTACTATCTCAAGTTTCGGTGCGGCCGGGCAAGGTCGTGTAATTTAGCAGGTGGAAACCCTGCCTGGTAAGACTAAAGCCAAGTCACCAGTAGCGAGTCTTGGGTTCACAGGAGTAATTTTGTGGACTAAGCGTAGACAGCAAGGTAGTAGGCCTGAATGTGATCGAGCCTCGAAATGAGTTCAACGGGAAGGTCGACGGTTTCGAAACTCTGGAAGACTATATTTTGCTGAGCGATAAGGCGAGTTCAGCGGAACTTCCCCGGGGTCGGAGAGCCAGGCATGCTACACAATGATTACACGGTAACCCGGGAGACCCTGGTGCTCTTCCAACAAGGAGTATGACAAACAACCGGATAATGGGAGAATGTCAAATGGCACACAGGGAGTCGGATGACTGCGTAGTACCAATGAAACCGGGTAATGCCGGTGGAGGAAAGGCAGTTACATGTTGTCGCTCTTGATAAGGAAACATGAACTACACACAGAGGTAGGGAAGGCATGGAAACGAAACTATCAAGAATAGCAGAAATTGCAAGAATCAAGCCAAAAGAATCATTCACATCCTTGTATCATCTGTTGAACGAAGAAATGTTGCTGCAGTGTCACAGAGAGCTGAATGGGCACAAGGCGGTAGGGATCGACAAGGTCACGAAAGCAGAGTATGAAGAAAATCTGGACGGGAACATTCAGGATTTGGTACAAAGACTACGGCGGCAAAGTTACAGGCCACTGCCAGTCCGGAGGACGTACATTCCCAAGGGCGATGGAAAAGGGCAAAGGCCGCCGGGCATCTCGGCGTACGAAGACAAAATTGTCCAGATGGGACTCAGCAAAATCCTGCAGGCCGTGTATGAAGCAGACTTTCTCGACTGTTCCTATGGTTTTAGACCCGGTCGAAGTGCGCATGATGCACTGAGGGCGCTCAATAGGGTGATTGAGAAGGGGAAAATTAGTTACGTAGTCGATGCGGATATTCGTGGATTCTTCAATAACGTAGACCATGGCTGGCTGATGAAGTTTATCCATCTGCGAATAGCTGACCCGAATTTGAGGAGACTGATTGTCAAATTCCTCAAAGCGGGAATCATGGAAAACGGGAAGGTAGAATCAACTGATCTAGGGACCCCGCAAGGGTCCCTATGCGAAGCTTTGCATAGACCACCCTATGCAAAGTGGAAGACTATGCAAAGTAAACACTCAAAAGTGCGTTGTTACTGGACGCATACCTCGAATTACTTTGCATAATATGTCTGGGTTCGGGAGCTGAAAAATCAGTGAAAGACCTTCACATATCTTGTGTTTGGACTAAATGAGGTGCTTTTCGAGGTTTGGGACGATGACGCCGACCGTTTTCCTCAGATTATTATGCAAAGTAAACTCAGCTCAAATGCCTTAAACCCGGCGTTCGGGACCGTTTACTTTGCATAGTCTTCCACTTTGCATAGGGGTCCATAGTATCTCCAGTTCTTGCCAACGTCTATCTCCACTATGCATTAGACCTTTGGTTTGATGTAGCGGTGAAGAAGAGGTGCAAAGGACAGGCAGAGCTAGTGCGTTACGCCGACGACTATGTGTGCTGCTTTCAATACAAAGAGGATGCAGAGATGTTCTACTCGGCTCTCATCAGTCGACTTGCCAAATTCAAGCTCGAAGTGGCAGAAGAAAAGACAAACATACTCATGTTTGGGCGTTTTGCAGCACAACACAGGGAGAAGAAGGGAATAGGGAAACCGGAGACGTTTGACTTCCTTGGGTTCACGCACTACTGCGGCACAAGCCGTGCGGGCAAATTTCGAGTAAAGCGTAAGACAAGCAAGAAGAAATTCCGTGCGAAGGTGCAGGCGGTTAAGACATGGCTCAAGGAAACGCGGCATGAGGGCTTAGACGTCATCATGGAAACAATGCGGAAGAAGCTCGTGGGGCACTACCGATACTATGGAATCACCGACAACAGCAAGATGCTCGGGAGATTCAGGTACGAGGTGTCCAGACTTCTTTTCAAATGGCTGAACCGAAGAAGTCAGCGACAAAGTTTCAATTATGAATCCTACAATCGCTTTCTGGGACGCCATCCGTTACCCGAACCAAGAATCTATGTGAATATTTATGGCTGAAACAAGATTTCTGCGAAGATGATGTGAGGAGCCGTATGCCTTAATTGGGCCTGTACGGATCTGTGAGGGGGGCAAGCACAATCTGAATGACATGGTCATGAAGAGAGGCTTGCTTCTACTCGACCACCCTCATAATGCACGCCAAGCCTTACCCAGCTTGAGGTAGCGGGCTTTATACAAATGAAAAACACCCTCGTTTCTGGTAAAATGGTGTTATCGAGACAACCAAATCACCGAGAGCGAGTGTGTTTCCCATATGGTACGACAAACCCCTTCCTTTGAGCAACTCCCATCTTCCATTTCGTCCTTTTTTCACGAATATCGGGTAGCCACTCTCCTGAAACAGTCACGAGTGACTAAGCAAGCGGGGATTCCTGCGATTCACCTGTTTGCATTTCTATTCTCCCTCGTATTCTCCGGTCGTAGCCTTTCTTGGCATCTGGATCCTAAGCGGGCGACCGGTTTTTGCAAGGACACCGTCTACCGCTTCCTGAACATTCCGACTCATAACTGGCGTCGGTTCCTTCTTTTGCTTGCACAGTCTGTCATTACACGGATGCAACCGCTCACTTCGGAAGATCGAACCGATGTGCTCATCGTAGATGACTCGTTATACAGTCGCAATCGGAGCAAGAAAGTCGAACTGTTGGCTCGGGTCTATGACCATGCGGCTCATCGCTTCGTGCGCGGGTTTCGAATGCTGACGCTCGGCTGGTCCGATGGCAATTCTTTTGTACCCCTCGCCGTTTCTTTGCTCAGTTCGGAAAAAGCAGAGAATCGCCTGCATGACATGGACCCGTCCATGGATCGAAGAACGTCCGGCTATCACAGACGGCGCGAGAGTATGGGCAAGGCAACGGTTGTCCTGTTTGATCTGTTGACGCAAGCACAAGCGGCTGGTGTGAAGACCCGCATTCTCCTGTTCGACAGTTTGTTCGCCTTCCCGTCCACCATCGTTCGCGCAGTGGGTGAGGGAATGACCGTGATCTGCATGCTCAAAGCCATGAAGACCGTCACGTACTTGGTTCAAGGAAAGCGGCTGACCTCCACAGATCTATGCCACGGTGAAGAAACACCGGGGGCACGCGAAGATCCTCGCATCTGTGCTGGTTGAAGTCGGACAAAACGACCAAGGACAAGGTGTTCCAGCCAAGATCGTCTTTGTCCGCGACCGGAATCGATCGAAACAGTGGCTGGCGTTACTGTGCACGGATACGACGTTGTCGGACGAAGAGGTGATTCGTCTCTATGGGAAGCGGTGGGACATCGAGGTGTTTTTCAAGGTCCTCAAGTCCCAACTGCGTCTGGCCCGGGAACTGCAAGGACGGTCCTACGATGCGATGGTGGCGCACACCACCATCGTCTTTACGCGCTACATTCTCCTGGCGGTGGAGACGCGCAACGAACTGGATCCACGTACACTCGGCGCGTTATTTCTTGCCATGTGCGATGAAATGACGGACATTCGCTATGCTGACGCGATCGCCCTGTTGCTACAACTTCTCGCTCAGGCCGTCGACGGCACCGTTCCGGACAACACGGCGAAAATAAAAGAGGCTGTGCAACATTTTGTCGCCAGTTTGCCCAGTGCTATCAAGGCGCGACTGGCTGCCTGAGGGTGCGAAACTTGAGCATTTAACTCATCAAGGATCAGATGTACCCCTACATCGTGATTGAACGACGGGCCACAGAGAAGGACTACATCGCAGAGTTTACCCAGGCCAGAGACACATTTGAGCGCATCGATGAGGAAGACAAACACGGGAGCAAAGCCGTCTATGTTAAAAAAGTACTCACCGATGACGCGTGTCGCGTGCTGTGTTTGAGTGAAGGTCACGAACAGAAAGAAACGGCATGGCCTTGCGATCATCCATGCGCGGTCTGCCGCTCTTTGGCTTAGGCGATTCAACCGGTAACAGTGGCTCAATTTTCGACCACAGTTCGTCTGGAATTGAGAAGTGCTGCTCCGATGACTTTCTGATCGTGACCACCCCCCAAGAGTCGCTCTATGAGAGATTAGCACTTTTCCTTCATAATTCTTGCCCACGAAGAAAACTTTTTGGATAGACTCTTGGTACTCCGGAGGCAGCGAGCGGCCTGTACCGTGGACGGGTGATACACCACGTTCATCTCCTGTTACAGCAACGGGTGCGGCGAGGACTGGCGGTGGACCCCAACTGGCATTGTTCACTGCGATGACCGGGCGGTTCCGGACATGGGCTTATCGGCAATAGTTCTCATTGCCACGCGCAGACGAGACTGATCGCCGCCTGATAGCGCCCAGCCAGACAAAGCCAGTGGTGATTCCGATGAACGGGCTTTTTCCCACTACGCTTCACCACGGTCTTCTTGGAACCTGGGCAGGCGATCTAAAGTCTGGCCGCTACATCCCACGATCGACTGCGATAGCGGGTTTGTCGGATACATGCGCGGGTCCGCGCCTATCGTTCCGACCGTCCGCAAGCCCCCCCCCGCTCATAAAGGCTTACGAGTGTTGAGCGATCGCCTCCAGCAGCCTGTCAGTCAAATCTGCGGATCACATCTTCGCTGATGGTTCACGCGTCTGGACTTCACAAGTGTAGGATCACGCGGTCCTCGAGAGGAAATAACCGTAAATGCCAGACAATGGATCGCCCTTATCACTTCGTTTGGGAGGCGGCACCTTTTCAAGTGCACGTACACAAATCCAATAAATCAGTGTAATGCCGAACCGTCCACCTCTTCCCATGCGGCACGTTCACCTCGGCGCCGGGCATGATCTGTACGCAGAGGCTCACCCCGGCGCGCCGGCCCATCTCCATGTCGATCTCGCTGTCTCCAATGAGAACCACGCCGCGCGGGTCTACCCCGAATTGACGGCAGGCGGCATGGACCATGTCTGGCTCCGGTTTGCCACGGGACACGCTGTCCCTACCCATCACGACGGGGAAAGCGTCCGCGAGCCGAAGCCACTCCAGGTGTCGGTGCGCGCTCGACGTGTTGTCCGACGTGACCACGCCCAAAGGGATTCCGCGGGCTCGCAGTTCCTGGATAAATGGGCGCAAGCCTGGCAAGGGCGAGACTGGGCGCGTGTCGTCGAACTCTTGCTCCACTAGGGCGATGTTCTTCCTGACCGTCTCAAGGGCCTCGTGCCAGGCAATTCCGCAGTTCCACAGGTGCCACGCCAGGATGGTTTCAACCTGCTCCATCGTTCCGGCCGACATCGGCCCCAAGTGGTTGTAACGAAGGGGGTTCCCGTTCGCGTCGAACGTCAACCCAAGCCCGAAATGACCAAAAGGCCGACATTTCGTCGCACCGGCTTTGACGAGATACGCCTGAAACCGGGCCTCGAGGGCAGTCAACCATGGTCCCCACAGTCCGACGAAGTCCAGTAACGTGCCGTCTTTGTCGAACAACACGGCCTGTACGTGATCAAGGAACGAATGGGATTCGATCATGCGCGAACCGCCTCTATCGCGATCGGTACATCCGTCTCCTTGGTGCCATCCACGTATACGGGGTTCACAAATGCGGCGAGCCATCCCGCTGCATCACGCACCTCCACGCGCAGCCAGTGGTATTCGGAGATCGGCCAGGTCCTGCGAAACATGTAAACCCCCTCGCCACTGAGCTCGGTCGTCTCTACCACGTTGCCGTTTTCCACCCACAGGATCCGTCCGCTTGAGGGCGCATGTTTGATCTGAAGGGAATACAGCAGCTCAATCGCGACGCTGTCAGTCGCGCGCAAAGCCCGGATGGAGTCCCCCGGTCGATGCACGGCGTCATTCTCCGTAAGGATTTTGGGATCCAATTCAGGCCCCCGCGTGACGTACGAGTGGCCACTCCGGACCGCCGACAGAATCGATTCCGCCGACAATTGCAATGCCCAGACGCATGTCGTCGGATCACCCACTATCGACGGTGGTCCGCCTTCGGTGTAGCTCTCGGTAGGGAGCATGTGGGTGTCGCTCCCACCGATTCCCCATACCTTGTGTCCGCACGCCCACAGCCCGTCCAGCATCCGGATGGCCTGTTCGGTAGCCTCGCGATTGCCAGGGAAGGTGGGATCGTTCACGATTTCGATGGTGTGAAACAGCTGCAGCGGCGTGTCTTCCCAAGTCCAATCCCACGGTTTCAGACAGGGATGATTCAGGCTGCACAGCGCACCTTGCATCCGCGCCGCTCCGATGAGGCGGTTCATTCCTTCCTGCGTCTCAAGGATGGGTCCGGCGTCTTCGGCCAGTGGAATGCTCTCCCTGAGGCCGATGGCGTTCCAATGTCCCCGCGTGGAGGTGTATTCCACCCCGGGCATCACTAGAAGCGGGGTCTGCACCCAAGCGGTTGTGAGAATATTGTGTTCCGTGATGGCGATGAAATCCAGCCCCCGCTGCTGGGCGATGTTGGACAACTCCCGGGCGGTCAACTTGCCGTCCGACAACAGCGTGTGCATATGCAGATCGCCACGGTACCAACGTTCCCCGCTTTGGACGACTCGATCTCGGTCGTACATGTTATATCTGAATTCGGTTCCCGCTTCCTGCGGTGCGATGGCCCATCCGACTTCCCGCGATTCGACACTGGTCTGGCGGGCGGGCAGTCCGATGTCCCCTTGTGCCACTATGCTGTACCTCACCCGATGAGGTGTCGGGTGCGCGATAAATAGGACGTGCCAAACGCCGGTGGGCAGGGGGCCGGACACGCAGCCTGGAGAACAACCACAGCCCGACTCGACTGTGGTTGCTGTGGTGATGACCATCGTTGTACCCGATTGGCTGCTCAAACACTGTAATCGAAGGGCACCCTGTGCGTCCCACAGGAATACGTATGGCCAGGGAGACCCCGAGTGTTCCAAAGACACCGTCATCCATTCGATCTGCTCTGTCAAAACAAGCTCGTGCCATTGATAGATGAATCCAGGCTCGCATTCGTGAATCAGAGTTTGCGACCACATGATCAGCGATCCCCTTCCAGGTACTGAGTCAGCGCACTCTGAGCAGTGGCCTCGGCCTGATCAAGCGCTCGTTTCGCGGGCACGTCTTCAATTCCCACTTCGTCGACAATCTTGGATAGCGCGTTGTAAATGAGGCCACCGGTTGGATCGTTGAAGAATGGCAGGGCAACTTCGGCCTGTTCGATGGGAACCTGGACCTGTGGATGTTTCGCCAGATACTGCAACACGAATAGTGGCGCAAATGCAGGAAGGACATAGAAAAAGGATGGGCGATTTTCCCGGCGGCGCCCCCGGCGGCGGGGACGTGTTGTGATGGTAGATTGCTGGCTACTGACCGTTTCGATCATGTTCATAATTCTCCTTTCGTAACTCACTGACGGATGCTTCTCAGGTTTAAACCTACGAGGCCCACGACAATCAAGGCAATGGATGTCATCAGAACCAGAGACAACGGTTCCTTTAAATACAGAACGACGATGGAGGAAATCAGCACTATACCGATGGCCCTTATGCCAGCGTCAATCCACTGCGCACCACGCCGGCTCAGCCCCGGATGCCCGTGGTGCGGATGCCGCCTTCCATGAACGCCTTCTGCCCGAAGAAGAATACGATCAGCATCGGCACCATGAACATGATGCCCGCTGCCATGAGCTGGTTCCAAAGGGTTCCACGATCCGTCACGAATGCGTACAGCCCGATCGACAGCGTGTACATCGACGGATTCGTCAGGTAGATGAGCGGCACCAGGAACGAATCCCACGTCCCGATGAATGTAAAGATCGCGATGGCCGCGAGTGCCGGCACGCTGAGAGGAACCAGGATGCGCCAGAGGATTGTCCAGTGGTTCGCACCGTCGATGCGCGCCGCCTCGGAGAGAGAATTCGGAATGCCGCGAAAGAACTGCCGCAGCAGAAATACGTTAAACGCGGTGGAGAAGAAGGCGGGCACGATCAGCGGCAGATACGTTCCCACCCAGCCCAAATCGTGCATGATGATGAACGTTGGTGCGAGCGTCACGGTGTCCGGCAAAAACAGTGTCGCAAGCACCACTGCGAATATCGGACCGCGTCCACGCCACTGTAGCTTGGCAAAGGCGTACGCGACGATCGGTGAGGACACGAGTGCGCCCAACACATTCGCCCCGGAAATGATCACCGAGTTTCGCAGGTAGGCGAAAAATGGGATGCTCTGCAACGCCTTCGGATAGTTAGACAGGTCAACGTGATGCAGGAGCATTGATGGCGGAAAATGGTACAGCGCAGACGTATGCCGCAAAGAGGTCACAACCATCCAGTAAAATGGGATGAGCAGCACGCCGCAGGTGATGATGAGCAGGATGTAGATCGGCAGTCGCGTCATCCGGACTTCGCGACTACTCATCATAGTGAACCCACCACCTTTGCGTGAGGAACAAGAAGGCGACGATCAGCGTCGTCAGTGCCAGCATCACCCACGAAGCCGCACTGGCGATGCCCATGTCGAGATCCGTAAAGCCAAACGTGTAGATGAACGTCGACAAGAACTTGATAAATGTTCCCGTGATCACATACGCCTGCGTGAAGTACTGCATGCAGTAGATCACGGTCAGAATGATGTTGAAAAAGATGATCGGCGTGATCATCGGCCATGAGATATAGCGGACACGCCAGAACACCGAAGCGCCGTCGACCATCGCCTGCTCGTACAGTTCGCGCGGCACGCCGCGTAGCGCAGCGAACACGAGCACGCTGGCGTTGCCCGCCCCCCACATGTAGATGAGAATCAGCGCGGCCATACCCCACCGAATAGACTCGAACCAAAGTGGCCCCTGGATTCCGAAGATGCCGAGAAATGCATTGATCAGACCGTAATCGGAATTAAACAGCCAGCTCCACAACACACCGGACGCAACCGCCGGGATCAGGCTCGGGAGGTACAGTAGCGTTCGAAACAGTCGCTGACCGCGCGCAGTGGCGTCCATCGCGAGTCCGTAGGAGAACGACAGCAACATGTTGACCGGCACGAGCACACCCAACATCGTCAGCGTGTGCAAAAGCGCATGGATGAACGACGGGTCCTGGAAGAGAATCTGATAGTTTGAAATACCGACCCAAGTAGGCGTCGACATCAGGTCGTAGTTAGTCAGGCTGAAGTAGCCAGACAGCGCCATCGGGATGAACGTGAAGGCGAGAAAGCCGATCAGCCAAGGGCTGGCAAACAGCCAGCCCACAGGCGTCTCGCGGTAGCGCAGGCGGGATTTGGTCCGCTGCTTGCGATCCTCTTTGGCATTTATCAGCTCGACGACCGATGACATGTCAGTGCACCCCCAGGATGGCGAGGTCGAGGTTCTCCTGTTGCGCGATCTTGGCGGCACCGGCAGCAGGCGAGATCTTATTCTCCAAAACCTCGGTGGTGACGTCGTAAATGATCGTCTCATACTGCTTTATGTTAGCCCCCATGCGCAAAGGTACCTTGTTGTGATCGACCTGTATCTCGTGCCAGAAGTACCGCTCGTGCACATCGTTCGTCCACTGTGGATGATACAGGACAGTCTTCAGGTCCGGCGTGTCCGCCCAGTAGCTGACGAGCAGATTGTGCTTGTAGCCGTACGATTGACCGGTCGTCATGAGCCACATGATGAACTTAAATGCCGTATTCGGGTGTTTCGCGTCCTTCGAGATAGAAACCGGGCTACCGGCCATCGGGGTCACGCCGTAATCGTGCATGCCCGGCGGCGGCGGCGACATGAAGATGCCGTAATCGAGGTGCGGCGCGACCAGTTGCAACTTGCTGGTGTAGTAGTCGCCGCGCATAACCATACCCGTCGCACCCGACGCAAACGGCCCAAGGCTGGTGTTCCACCCTGCAAATGTTCCGCCTTCCGCAAACGAGTTCAAGAACCGCGTCACTTTGTTGTACCCGCCGAGTTGGTCGTACATGTACTTGGCGTAGGCGAGTGAGCGGATGCCGGCCGGGCTGTCGTACGCGCTTTGCGTTCCGGCTTTGTTGAACAGCTGACCGCCGAACAGGTGTATGTAGAACGGTTGGTCCTGATCCCATTGGCTGGGATCGAGGCCGAGTTGGACGATTTGCCCCTTCTTGTTGAACTTCGTCATCTTCTTGCCGTCCTCGACCATCTGCGCCAAGTTGGTCGGTAGCTTCTTGATGCCCGCCGCAGTAAACATCTTCTTGTTGTAGTACTCTCCGTACAGGTCCTGCAGGAAGATGAGCGCATACGTCTGACCGTTGTACGGAGAGATCCCCGATGCCTGTGTTCCCGGCGCAAATTGGTTCAAGTTGAAGTGAAACTTCTTGATGAATGGATTGAGCGGCAATAATCCGCCTTTGTACGCGAACGAGTCCGGATCGTCCGCCGATTCGAACACGATGACGTCCGGTGCCATACCTGCGGCAAGTTGGACTGCTGTCTTCTCCGAGTGGACATTCGGCTCGATCGTGACGTGGATACTCGGGTGCGTGCGGTTGAATTCGTCGACGAGATCCTTGAACGGTGTGAAGTTCAACTTGCTTTGCACTGGCACGGACACCGTGATGTCGACCGGGTGCATCGTTTTTGCAAATGCCCCCACACCGAGCACCGACATGCACAGTGGAACCACGGCGAGTGTCGCCACAGTCGTTTTGCCGACACTATTCTTGCCCTTCTTTTGCGAACGCAGCGCTTGACGCTGGCGTGCGACGGACTTCGTTTTCATCCAGGATGACCTCCTCGTTTTGATGGGTGCAGCGTTTTGCCGATCAAACGCAACTGTTCAATCTGTTACTTGTATGAACGTTGCCTAATTGTTTGATCATGCATGTAGTTCCACACACCTTACAGACATTCAGGTGTAACTAGCTAGCGTCGGAGGCTTGAATCGAACGCTAGCAACGGATACGTTTAGTCCAACGGCGGACTTTTTCACAGGCCCTCGGGGAACGTGCATCGTCATCCGTTCAATTTAAACTGTACACACGGCGTATGAATGTTAGTTGGAGAAAGGATGAATTTTGAGTAAACTGTTTGTAAGCACCAAACTACTCAGGACGAATCGGGCCTACCATGTAAGGTGTTGGTCCTTAAAGGCATATGGTTGCGGTCTTGTTCCAATTTTTCTGCGGTTTCATGACCTGTTGTGTCAATTCGAGCAGGTAGTTTAAACAAGGGGTACATTTAGGAGGTTCAGGGAATGGTTGAATTCCAGGAAAATGAAGTCGAACTGCTTCGCCAGAAGATGATCCTTGCCATTTCCAAAATTATGGACTGGTATAATCTTACGCCCTCCGCGAGTGAGTTGTATGCGTTGATGTTTTTCGAAGATAGACCCATGACTTTGGAGGAGATGAAGGACCTCATGGGGATGAGCAAGAGCAGTATGAGTTACGCCGTTCGGTCGCTTATCGAATCTAAAATGGTCTACAAACTGGACGAAAAACAAGAACGAAAAGAATTGTTCCGCGCAGACCCCGACTTCCTGTCGTCCTTCCGGAAGTTCCTGACGTCAAAACTGGAACGGGAAATTGAGGTTGTGACCTGCGCTATTGAAGATGTCATGCCGAGGTTCAAAGAGATGCTGGAGAACAAGGAGACACCGGAGAACATCCGGCAAGAGGTGAGCAAAAATCTGGACAAGGTGATTCACGCCAAAAATTATTACGTTTGGCTGCAAGAGTTTGTGGATCTTTTGAAGTCGGCAACACTCCCTGTTTCAGAGAAAGTGAGAGACTTGTTCCGCTCTTTGTAGAATTTCGTGACGGTCTTTTTCTCCGTTTTACATACTAATGATTCCACTGCGAAAACCCCTTGGGCGAAACATGACTCACAGCAATGAGCAGGTTTCAATCGATTTCAAGGAAATATGAGTGAAATATTCGTCCGATTTCGAGAGAAAGCCACTTTAAAATGGAGCTTTGGAGCAGCATAGGACCGGACTATCCTGAACTAAGGGGTTTTCGCAGTGGAATCACTAATGGATTTATTCTTGGTACTGCTCAAGATGTGCATACTTGTGCAATGACTTGATCAGTACCGGGATCTGTCGAAAGCTGCCCTCGTGGTGGGCAGCGTGTGCACAGCACCCTGAAGAAGCGGCCCGCGCAAGCGGTGCAGGAACATGGTGCGCTGCGCCTTGTCGATCCCCTGGTGCTGCAACAGGCGTTCTTGCGCACCGCAGAGGCAAAAGTGGACAAGACGGCCTGCCTGTCCGTGCAAGGCAATACGTACGAAGTGGAGCCCGCGCTCGTCCGCTGCAAGGTGGAGATTCGCTACGATCCATACGATTTACGGGACATCCAGGTGTGGTACGAGGGGAAGCGCTATGCCGATGCAACGCCCCTGGAGATTCGCCGGCATACGGATAAAAAGCTCGCCAAAGACCAGGTTCCCGTGGACGATCCCATGCCCGACACCGGAACTTCGTTTCTCGACACGCTCAAGGCACAAGACGAAGCCATACGCAAGAGCCGGGTGAGGCCCACGTCGTACAGCAAACGTGAACAGTGAGGTGACCCGACGTGATTGCCACTCATTTTGGCTGGACGTCCGATCCGTTTGACCGCGAGATCCCGGTCGAGTCGCTCGTTGCCTTTCAAGCGCACACTGAGGTGACCGCACGGCTCCTGTATGCGGCGGAACATCGTCAAGTGGCCCTCGTCACGGGCGATACGGGCATGGGAAAAACGACAGCGGTGCGCGCCGCCATGCACCGCTTGGATGCGGCACGCTACCGTTCCCTCTACGTAGCAAGCGCTGGGCTGACTTCGCAGACGCTGGTGCGCATCTTACTGGAACGAATGCACATTGAGCCCCGCTTCCGGTACGCCGAAAACCACGCGCTCGTACAGAAAGCGTTTGAGGACAGCTACGCGTCTGGACAACAAGTCGTGGTGGTGATGGATGAGGGGCATAACTTGAATCCGGTGCTGCTCGGACAATTGCGTTTCCTGCTCAACTTTCGCGCAGACTCCTTCTTGCCGCTGTCGCTGTGGCTGGTGGGACAGACCGAACTGCGCGAGACGCTTCGCCTGCGGATCCTGTCTTCCCTGTCTCAGCGCATTGAGGTGCGGTATGCGATGACGCCGATGAGCACGGAGGAACTGACGTTTTACATGAAAGAACAGTTGCGTCGGGTCGGCGAAGAACGAATGATCTTTGCGTCCGATGCCATCGCCCAGATCGCCAAACTGAGCAAGGGAGTGCCGCGTGTCGTCAACAGTCTGTGCAAGGCGGCGCTCCTTAACGCAGCCCTCCAGGGGGAGCAGGTCGTGGGCGTCGGGAATATAGAAAGTGCTTGGTTGGAGGTGAATGGATGAAACGGTTTGGGAAGCTCTTCTACGACGAAGAGATTGAACACTGGCGATTTGAGGATCGGCACGGGGCGTGGTGGCTACACAGTGGCGATACGTTGGCCCTTCATCTGGGCGAACGCTATGTGCAAGGCCGGATCGAGCACGCCGAGGGCTGGTACGTTCTTCTGGGCGATGCGCGACTCACGCTATGGCACAAGGGAACGTACGCCGTGCGCATGGACAAGCAATAGCTGGATGACCCATGGAGTCTGTCTGAATGTAGGCGGGCTCCTTTCCCATCATTTTCGCAAGAATGAGTCATGAATTCCAGGTGACAATGTCAGTTGGAAAAACGCCGACAGACAATGCAAGCAGCAACAAGCCGCTCCTGCAAGGTGCTGCGCTTGATTTGCCCTGGCTGTGCATGGCCCTCCCACTCCAAAATCTGTATGATACTCGCGATGCTGCGCCCCGGCACCTCTCGACGCAACAGGGTGGCCTGCTCCAACAACGGTTCTGGAATCGCAGACCCCGTACGGATGCCCTTTCCCTTGGGCTTGAGTCCGGAGAATCCAGATGCCTGGTACCGCGCCAGATACCGCCGCACCGTTCGCTCGGATAGGCCTGTCTGTGCGCAGACCTCGGCCATGAGCACCCGCTTTCGGGCCGCATCCAGCCCAGGGGCCAACAGCGGAGCGACCCACTGGACCCGTACAGCCGCCGTGTCTTCTGCTTTTTGATGGTCTTTCATGCCATCCACCTCCAATGGAAGAGAGTCTGACATGAATCTACCGCCGATTTACGTGGACATCCACGCCGAACGGGTTGCTATGTACAAATGAGCGTTGGCTATAGGCCGGACCGTTCTGGCCAGCCATCCGCCCGCATTGCCAACATACCGTCCAAGGTCACGGAGTGCAGAGGGTGCCAGGCCGGACGAAGCCTCGACACACAGGGAGAATCGTTGCCGCAAGGCCTCCAGACATCCACAGGCATACGGGGCCCACCACGCAAACCACGCGCGCCAGCGGTTCAGGGTCGACTCGTCGGCCGACACACTGGAGGACGCTCGATTCTCGATGACCTGCTCGATGCTTGACGCTTCATGACGTTTATAGGGAACCAACACATCAGGAAGCTCGTGATGGATCTTGTTACAGTCGACACAATGCAGACGTCGGATGAGCAACCACTGCTTCTCGCCCGATCCGAGGATCTGACTACGCCGCCTTCGACCGAACAACTCCAGCACGCCCTGACAACAAGGACAAGGCAAGCATTGTGCACTCCTGACCAAAAAACCCCATCTATATCCGTTCCAAGTAGCTCATACTGTGTTATAATCACCATACGAGTATTTGTGTGAAAGACCCCTGCGATGACGATTGACGCGTCATGGCGAAAAGGGGTCTTTCTTTACCTCCATTATGGACATTCTATCCGTCAACTTCTGGACAGGCAATTCCGTCAGCAACTGGCCACTGTGCGGCAGCAGAAACATCGCTAGGTTAGCGGACATTGATTTTGAACTACATGAATTCAGCCTGATCATATCGGAACAAGCCCTACGACAGCGAATTACGAAGGATGTTGAGCAGCATAGGAGAACTCCGGATGTTTTGGACAGAAGTCTGTCGAGGTTACGGTTGTATGAAGGCATGAGTACCACAAAGATTGATGTCAGCTACGTTACAGCACGACAAGTAGCTGAACAGATAGTGCGCTTAGTGACGGATGTGTGAGCTGGCGTGTCGCCCCGATGGGCGGACGTTTTCTTTTGACAATGGTTTCATCCTTGTGTCGCTCTTGGGCAGTTTAGCGACATAAGGAAAATCGTATTAAAGACAGGAGTTCGGCTTAAACAGTCTATCTATGTGCTGGATTATCAATGTAAACTGTTGCTGTGAACTTTTAAGGAAGACGGTGATTAATTCATGACACAAGGGTGGAAAGATCCTATTGCTGCGCGCGCTTGGGATACTAGTGGTGACAATATAAATCCAACTCGGGGGGAACAGTTGGACATCTTAGTTTCTTTGCTGGCGGAGTTTACAAATCAAGGAGATTGGATTCTTGACTTAGGGTATGGCTCTGGCAAGGTAGAAGAACTTATCTTTGAACGAATACCTCATAGCCAGGTGGTTGGTATAGACAATTCTGAGGCTATGGCACAATTGGCATTAGAGCGCTTAAGTCCGTATACGGACCGCTTTATTCCTTTACACGGGGACTTAGCGGAGTTATCGAATCTCCAGTTGCCAGTGTCGGAAGTGGGAGCGGTGATCGCGATTCAATCACTCCATCACTTATCCGCCCAAGATATGCAGGCAGCATATCGCCATATCCATAGCCTCCTACGTCCTGGTGGCATGTTTCTCCTGTTGGATCGACTAAAAGTTGAAGATGAGGTTGTGTTTCCTTTGTTTCGATCCGTGTGGAAGCGCCTGGATAGGTATCACGGTTCAGAAACCGCGCCCCAAGAAGGCGAAAGTTTTGCTATACACGAGACGATTCTTCAACAAGAGGGTGACTTTCCCGTAACTTTTGAAACTCATCTCGCTTGGCTACGTGAATGCGAGTTTCACACAACTACTCTGCATGTGCATGGAAATCGTGGTTTGATCTCAGGCGTAAAATAAGCCCTGTTGAACAAATAGGGTATGCGACAGAAGGAATCTGATTCTCTTATGGGACAAACGGGTGCGTATGCGACAGATGATCTCCATGGTATACTCTCGCCTAATGCGGTGAGTGTGGTGAAGCACTGGACGCAAACCAAGGTGCATGCAGCGGTTCTCGACCGACACGAACACTTTTTGACGCTCAATACGCAAGCCATGGCTCGAGACGACGAACGCCATCATACGCCTTTATGGATCGCAGAGAGATGACCTGAACGCGACTGGGATCGGCTCCGATATGATCAAAAGTGAGACGCGAAGAGGCGGAGGACGACATCAGGCAAGTGAGAAAGACGTCCGAATGGACGCCAAGGTCATCACGAGCGCAGATCCATGCGCGCACGGTCAGGGAACTGGATTCAGGGTGTTTAGGTTTCTCCCTCTAACTGTGCGACAGAATGCCAGCGGATACACGGGTATGTTCATGAACGGAGCTTGTGCGTAGCCGACTAAGGAGGGTGTTACTATGCTAACGAATCGGTGGCCCCCCATCCGGTTTTACGTAGGCTGCGTTCTGGTCGCGGCGGTCATCGTCTTTGTCGAGAAAAACGCCCGGATCACGGCGGGTGGAGTAGGCGGGCTCGCCATCGCTCTCTACGGTTTGACTGGGGTAAGCGTGGGTGTGTTAAACATTCTAATTAAACTCGTCTTGTTCGCCTTCGTGTACTTCATTGGTGGTGCGCGAACTGCTGTATGGACCATCGTCTCAACGCTGCTGATCGGAGTCTGTATCATTCTCTTTGAACAGTGGCACTTGCCTTATCAGATGCCTGCATGGCTGGCGTTTCTCATCCTCGTCACGGTCGCGTATTTCCCCACAGGCATTCTGCTGGCAGTTGGCTACTCTACAGGTGGATTCACGAGCATTGCGCAAATCATGCTGCGAAAATACCGGGCGCCGATCTGGGTTACCATGCTTGTTTTTAACGTGGGCGTCATCCTGTTGATGGCTATTGCTTTTGGGGGAGTGTCGGGCGGGCTATCCCTGCTGGCTACTTTGTGGCAAGGAACGGCAATCCACTTCTGGACCCAAGTCTGCAAACGCCTGTTTCCGCTTCATCAATCAATTGCTCCTGACTGCCCCTCTCAATAGTCAATGAAATTTGTGCGTGTTTTGACAACCCGCCAATGTTCTACAGTGCACCCGAGTGCGCAGGAAGAACCAGCCGACAATCAGGGATAACATCAGCGTAGCTGTCACCAAGTGCAAACGAAAAGGTTAAATTGTAAAATTACTAATCACCGCATTATGGAGTACCCAACTCGCTCTGGAGCCTGAAGAGGAAGACGAAGTTCTTAACGTAATGCGCCAACGATTCTCACAAACTTCCAACGCAAGTATTTTTCCGTTTTCGAGTCGTTTTGTCAAGCGGCTCATTGTCCCGGTGTGCGTTCTCATCCCAAAAATTGAAAGTGGAAGACTCGGGATAATGTCATCATACACAATGTGGTTGTGTATGATGACGCTAAACCCGTTTGCGCCCAATAGTACCAAGGGTTTGGGCGGGTTTTTTCATGCGTCAGAAGAGCGCCTGGCGCGTTGATCTCGTTTATATCATACATAACTCATGTTCCACGGGCTGTTGTGGATGTTTAACGCAATCCGCAAGTTATGACAGGATATGGGGTGTGTTCTGGTATTCGAATCGAATTCGTACAAGGTGATTAATGTGGTGTGACTCGATATGGTATGATCATTTTATATTGATAATCGGTATGAAGAAGAAACGGCAAAGGTGGTTATAGCGTGGATAGCAAAACAAGCGTGACCCTGACAGAGGAACTTCTGAATCGCATCGAAGAGTACCGCAGGAAAATACCTGGACGCATTCCGTCGCGCAATGAAGCCATACAGAAGTTGCTGCAAGTCGGGCTTAATTCGTGGGAACAAACGAATCATCACGATCAGATAGGCATGACGGCACAAGAGGGAAATCACGAAACAGAACCCGACGCCTAAGAGGGGGTTATGCTGGTGGAGTACGTGCAACCCATTCGCGACAAGAAGCAGATTGAAGCCATGAAGCGCATCCTGCGCGCCAACAAGGGAACCGGCCTGCGCGATCACTGCCTGTTCGTCTTGGGGATCAACAGCGGTCTGCGCGTGTCCGATCTGTTGGCGCTGCGCGTCGCCGACGTGGTGGACGAGCGTGGCCGGGCGAGGGAACGCATCGGGATCCAGGAGCGCGGCGTGCGGGAACACAAGACCGGCAAGATCAAGGACTTTCCGCTCGGCGAAACTTCTCGGAAAGCGATCAAGGAGTATGTGGCCGATCGTTTTGGGGATGTGCCATTGCAGCCAAGCGAACCGCTCTTTCTGTCGAAGAAGGGCGGACCGCTGCAACGCGCCCAGGCGTGGAAGATCCTCAACGACGCAGCGCGCGCGATTGGGATCACCGAGCGGATCGGTACGCACACCATGAGGAAGACGTTCGGGCACATGGCGTTCCAGTCCGGCGTGGACGTGACGCGGATTCAGAAGCTGCTGAACCACTCGACGCCGAGCATCACCTTGGCATATATTGGGATTATGCAGGAGGAGTTGGACAATGTGTATCTGACGTTGGAGTTGTAGAGATACTCGCGCCGGAACGCAGTTGCAGAGAAACGGGAGTTACCTGCAGTAAGTGAGATGCAAAAAATGCTGTTTGACAGGAGTGATATAAAATGATCAGTTTTGACACACTCATACACGACATTTCTTTGGTTGGCCTAGTGATAGTGCTCATACATCTCGTGGTGATATTTGTTAGGAAACGTCCAGTGAGCAAAATGGAAATCGACCATCGACGAAACATGCTTAAAAACCTGTTTGTACCAGTCGCATATTTTTCGGTTGTAAACCTGACTGTCTTGTTCTTTCCCGACCCGAAGTTGCCGGTATTTCAAACGTCAACTTATTTCGAAAATAAGTTGGTTGCTGTCTTAAGTCATATCCCTAGCGACACATGGATACTTGCTTTTGTTACGTTTCTTTTGGTCTTTTTTGTTACCTCTAAAAAAACTTAGCAGCGATATAAAGGGGGTATATGTATCCAGACAGGGGTGAAGCATGTTGAAACGAAAAGTGTTGTACGCAATTCTTTTATTCGCGGTCGGATTTGAGGCTTTTATTGTGATTTCACTGTTTGCGTCGGCTCGCTTGGCGGGGCAGACATTCTCTCTGTGGCCGGTGCTGTGGCAGTCGTTTCTCGGCGATGTGCTTCCCGTCGTGTGCATTGGTTTTGTCGCTGCGTGGTGGTATCGAGGAATAGGCAAACACCGATGGTTTTCGAAAAAGTCTGGCTGAGGAATGTGAAGGAGCGCCACGCCTACTGTGAAACCGATCAACGAGCCCATCGCCGAGAAAGCAACGCGACCCGCAGCACCGAATAGTGTGCATTGATCCAGGACGTACACACGAAATTCAACGGGCAGTGCCAGATTTGTGGACAGAAGATGGACAAGCGCTTAGCTCATTACCTCCGGGTGGATCTCGATCAACCGCGTATGTTGGATAACGTGGTACTGGTCTGTCCGGATTGCTTTAGGGAGCGCCCAAACCCAGCGTTGGAGGGGTTCTCCGCAGAGGAGGCCGTCATCACCAAAGTGGCAGGGGTTACTGGATGGAATGAATCAATCGTAGTCGCATGGCTGTCGGATTTCGCCAAGCGCTACACCTTGACCGCGATGAATTCTCATGGGTTCCGACGCTAATGGTCATGGGATCTGACTAAGCGGTTATCACATCAAAAGCCAGTCAGACATAAAAACTTGATAGTTCCCGTAGGGTGGTGGAACAAATCTCCGGTTATTCTCCACCTGGCACACTGTCCTGAAGTATGCTATACGCTACAGACAGTCCCGCGTAGTCACCGACAAATTCGCCTAGTCCAGCAGGCACAATCCGGCAAACAGACTGTGATACAGACAATGATTCTGCACGTAAAACTGGCATGATGATCGGTTCCAGAATGGACTGCTGGCGAACATAGATACTTCCGATGACAATAACCTCTGGATTGAGCAGATCCACAAGGAGAGCGAGTCCCCGTCCCAGATACTCCCCTACAGTCGTCATGATTCCCAGTGCCAACTGATCTCCATGTTGGGCAGCCAATCCTACATCTCTGGCTGTAATACCCGATATTTCCACACCGCTCTCGACAAGGGTGGTACTGCGACCTTCCGCCAACCAGGCTGCTGTTCGTTCCCCTGCCAAACGTGCGATCCCGCCGCCGCTGCAGAATCCCTCGAAAGAACCCCCCTTCCCATAACCGATAGGGCCATTGTCCGCCATTCGAACGTGACCGATTTCTCCCGCCATACCGTTGGATCCACTGTAGAGTTTGCCGTCAAGGATCAGACCAGCCCCCATTCCGGTGCCAAACGTCAAAAAAATCATGTTGTTTGTGCCACGCCCAGCTCCAAATCGCCATTCAGCCAGTGCGCAGGCGTTGGCGTCATTCTGTAATGCCGTTGGCACGTTAAACGTGTGCCTAAACGGCGTTGCGATATCCACATTATCCCAACCAGGGAGATTCGGTGGGGAGAGAATGACGCCGCGTGCAGAATCCAGTGGGGAACCACAGCTGATACCGATCGCCGCCAGTTTCGCGTCATTCGCACGACTCAGCACTCTGTTGAGGGTTTCTATCAATTGATCCAGAGTCGCCTGAAATCCGTCAAGAGTCGGGAACTCCTCACGAATAAATGGTGTAAAATTCGATTCATGGAATCTGGCGAGACTGATAGCGCACTTGGTGCCGCCAATATCAACACCTGCCAGCACTCTCATGGGATAAAATCGTCTCCTTGCGGCCTATGAAGATTATATGACCATTATATCGAATATACGTTCGGTGCGCAAGGCTCTACTGAAATATCGCGATAGCCACGAAAAACGAAACCGTCACTTCAGTTCTACTCTGTAACCCGAACTAACCTGCCTGCTATCGCATCATCGACGATGCGGCAATAGCGGCAGTATATTCTTTATTTTTCCCATCAACTCTTAATCATACGACAATACTCTCAACACCGATTCGCAATTTTTTGTCTGGATAATTATGATATGTCAACAGACATATGCGAGAGGGTCAAGGTTTCGGCGGCTCGATCGTGATCGTCCAGATTTTTTGCGCAAGGGTATTGCGTGTCCGCAACCTGTCGTCTATAATTAACTTTGTAAATAAGTTAATTAGGGGACATCGTATCCCGGCGGGTTGTCCAGCGTAGTACGCGTTCGTCTTTCGAACTCGTTCGGGATTCACCTGATTAAACTGACGGTCCTTTCGGGCTGTGTGTCAAGGATTAGGTGAATGTAAACGAATGTAATTTTTCTCAAGGAGGTGTTCATCGTGCGCACTGGGTGATCTTTGGGATTGAAGTAAGCGAATGAAATCGAATACATGGAGGGGGATCATTTTGAACAAAAAATTAGCCAAGACATTGGGTATTTCAGGGGTGGCGAGTATGCTTGCCGTTGTTACGCTGGCGGGGTACGGTCCATCTTCGGCGGCGGCTTTTGTGTCGCCCAAGCACGCAGCGAAACCTTCCTCGACGCATCCGATCGGCGGCACGCTTTCGACGATAGGCGGGCCCCATGGCACATGGGTAGATGAGAACAACCCTTACTCACCGAGCGCAAACGACAATCCGGCAGCGGGTATCGTCTATGAGCCTCTGATCCAATGGAACTCTGCGAATGGGAAATACATGCCGTGGCTGGCTACTGGTTGGCAATGGAACAGTACGAACACCGTTCTCACGATCAATCTGCGGCACGGTGTCAAGTGGTCCAACGGTACGCCGTTTACGAGCGCAGACGTTGCATTTACATTTAATATGATGAAGAAATATCCGTCCACAGACTTTAACGGTCTTTGGAGTTATCTGAAGTCAGTCACGACAGATGGTCCGTATGCAGTCAAAATAACCTTGATACAGCCAAGTTCCATGTTTTTCTACTACATTTCCCAGACGCCAATTGTTCCAGCAGCAATCTGGTCCAAGGAAAACCCGGTAACATGGACAGATCCACAGCCAATCGGAACAGGACCATACACGCTTCAGACTTTTACCCCTGAATCGATCACGATGATTCGCAATCCACACTACTGGCAGGCGCCAAAGCCCTATCTGGCCAAAGTAGTCTTTCCGTCTGAATTGTCCAATACGTCGACGATTTTGTCCCTAGCGCAAAATCAGATTCAGTGGTCGGGCACCTTCTCGTTCGATCTGCAGCGCTCCTACGTCTCTAAGGCTCCACAGTATAACCATGTTGGTCTGTACCCGAACGGGATGAACATTTTATGGGTGAATCTGCACAAATATCCACTGAATATGCCGGTCGTGCGGCAGGCTATCAGCATGACGATCAATCGTACGGCAATGGCGAACATCTCATGGAGCGGATATTCCCCTGCGGTGACAAACCTGACCGGCGTAACGCCGGGAATGGCGTCCACATGGTCAACGCCTGCTCTTGCGAAGAAGTACAAGGTCGTGTATGATCCTACCGCTGCGAAGAAGATGCTTCTAAAAGCAGGCTTTAAGATGGGTGCCAATGGCATGCTGTTGACACCTAAGGGAACACCGTTCAATATCTCCATCGACGTGCCGACGCCGTTTTCGGACGATGTGGCTGCTTCACAACTGATTTCGCAGGAACTGAATCAGATTGGGATTAACGCCACCCTGCAGGACAACTCAAGAAATGCGTATTACAGCAAACTTCAGCTGGGGCAGTTCGATATTGCCGTTTCCTGGTCTCCGTGGGGAGCGAATCCGTTCTTTACGCTCTATCCGAGCATGTCTCAGACGTATTCCGCTCCGTTTGGCAAGTACGCCGTTGAGAACTTCGGACGTTACAATAATCCTGAAGTGCAAACATTGGGGAAGCAGTTTCTCCATACTTATTCCCAGTCGCAGCAGGTTCCGATCGTTCTCAAACTGCAACAGATCTTTGCGTCGCAGCTACCGATCATTCCGCTGACGTATCGCAACACGCCGATCGAGTATTCAACAAAAAACATTGCTGGATGGCCGACGCAAGCCAATCCATACTGGAATCTCAACGAAGGAAACTTGCCAGTGCTTGTTAATCTGTACTGGAAGTAAAGTGGTTTGGGAAGGAACTCCTTGTTCCTTCCCAACTCTTCACAAGGGAGGAGGAGAACCGTGCAACGGTTTGCCAGCAGGTATTTCGTCTTGCGGAGGATTGGGTTGTATCTGCTTATCTTCTGGGCCGCCATTTCTCTCAATTTTATTATTCCAAGGCTTATGCCAGGAAATGCGGCTTCGGCGCTCCTGGCCCGCTCGCAGGGTACGCTACCACCCAGCGCGCTCAAGGCGCTGGAAGTGGCTTTCGGGATCAATACAAATGCGAATGTATTCACTCAATACGTTGACTATGTCCGAAATACATTGACCGGTCACTTCGGGATTTCGTTTACGTATTTTCCGGCGCCTGTCTCTCAGGTTATCGGCAGCATGTTGCCGTGGACGTTGTTTTTGATCGGATTGTCCACGATTATCGCGTTCATCTTGGGCAATATTCTAGGCGTGTATTCGGCATGGCGGCGTGGCTCCAAACTGGCTGACGCGTTGCCGGTTGCGTTTATACTCATGTCATCCATGCCCTTTTTTTGGGCTGGATTGGCACTTTTATACGTATTGGGATTTTTGCTCAACTGGTTTCCAATTTCGCACGCATACGGCCATAACATTCAGTTAGGCTGGAATTTTCAATCACTGGGCAGTGTGCTGTACCATGCAATACTACCAGCCTTCTCCATCGTCATCACATCCATGGGTAGATGGGTACTGGACATGCGCAACAATCTGATCGGAATTCTCTCGGATGATTATGTCACACTGGCGCAAATGAAAGGGTTGCCTGAACGCGAAATCATGATCAACTATGGGGCGCGCAATGCGATGCTGCCGGTGTTGACCAGTTTTGCGATGTCGCTCGGCTTCGTGGTTGGCGGCGCCGTCGTCGTTGAAGTCGTGTTCAACTACCCTGGTATCGGTTTTGGTCTGTTTAATGCCGTCATCAATTCCGACTATCCGCTGATGCAGGCCATTCTGCTTATCATCGTCACGGCAGTTTTGTTGGCGAACTTTATCGTTGATCTCCTGTACAGTTTGCTGGATCCGCGAATCAATCATGCCTGACCGTTTCGGCGCCGTCAGAGGGAGTGATGAACAAGCATGTCTGAGAACCAGGTTATAACGAATAGACCTGCCAATACAAAAAGGAAGGGACATATTCCGTTACCACAATTGAACGCGAAAGCCATCACGGGACTCAGCATTATCTTATTCTTTATTCTGGTGGCCCTCTTGGCGCCGATTATTGCGCCTGGCGATCCAGCAGCCGACAGCTTTATGCCGAACCTGTCTCCAAGCACAGGGCATTTATTTGGCACAACAGCGTTTGGCCAGGACGTATTCAGTCAAGTGATATGGGGTGCCCGTGGTTCTTTGCTGGTGTCTTTTTTGGCAGGTGGGATTTCTACATTCATTGCGGTTATGGTCGGCGTTACTTCCGGGTTTCTGCTAGGATGGACGGACCGTATTTTGTCTTTTATAACCAACGTTTTTCTGGTGATTCCAGGGTTGCCTTTGCTGATTGTCCTGTCGTCGTATTTGCCATCCAAGGGCGAATGGGTGATTATCCTGGTTATTTCACTGACGGGTTGGGCGTATAGTGCTCGCACCCTGCGTTCACAGGTGCTGAGCCTGCGCGAACGGGATTTTGTTCTTCACGCAAGCCTGGTTGGGCAGCGTTGGTGGCGCATCGTGTTCGGTGAAATTCTGCCTAACATGGCTTCGTTGGTCGTCTCTGGCTTGCTATTTTCCATCATTGGAGCCCTGTTGACCGTAACGAGCCTCGATTTTCTGGGCATTGGGAATATCTCTTCTGTAAGCTGGGGAACGATGCTCTACTGGGCGCAAAATAACGCAGCGCTTCTAAACGGACTCTGGTGGTGGTTCGTACCGCCAGGCATTGCCATTACCATTTTTGGCGGCGGGTTGGCCTTGCTCAACTTTTCGCTGGACGAGATCACGAATCCGCGTTTACGAAAGAGGAAGGTGAAAGTTCGTGATCTCTGAAACGATTGCGTTATCGGTCAAACAGGTCTCGATCAGTTACCCAACCGCACGTGGATGGGTGCAGGCTGTGCGTGACGTGAGTCTTCAGGTCAAACAAGGTCAATTGGTGGGATTGGCCGGCGAGTCTGGCAGTGGAAAATCCACTCTGGCGCTGGCGGTTACACGTGTATTAAAACCGCCCACAGTGCGTATAACGGGAGACGTCACGATTGCAGGAAGAGATGTATTTTCGCTGTCTGCCCGCGAACTTCGCGCCGCTCGTTGGAAAACGTTCTCATTTGTCACACAAAGTGCAATGAATGCGCTCAATCCCGTCATGCGCATTCGTCATCAGATGCACGATGCCGTGCGGGCGCATGATCCACAGTATACGAAGACGAAAGCGGATAAACGATGCGAAGAGGTGTTTCGCATCGTAGAAGTGCCGATCATCAAGCTGGACAGCTATCCGCATCAGCTGTCTGGCGGCCAGCGCCAACGGGTCGTCATTGCGCTTGCGCTTCTTCTGCAACCCGAACTCATCATCATGGATGAGCCGACTACAGCACTCGATGTGGTAGCGCAACGGGGGATTATCGCGCTCATTCGCAGACTGCAACGTGAATTTGGTTTCGCTGTCTTACTGATCACGCACGATCTATCCCTGCTGTTGGAAGTGGCCGATGAGGTCGTCGTTATGTATGGCGGTCGAGTAATGGAAAGTGGTCCATCGCTGGAATTGTTGAATGGAGCAAGGCATCCGTATTCGCGCGCATTGATCCAGTCATTTCCGTCGCTCCACGGTGCAATGACACGGCATGAGGGCATTCCAGGAACGCCACCGGACATGCTTAATCCGCCTCCAGGATGCCCCTTTGCCGATCGCTGCACACTGACCGAGGATATTTGCCGACAGGAGATTCCAGCTCTTCTCGCACGAGAAAACCGGGCGGTGGCTTGTCATATGGTTGAGCGAGTGACTGCAAACGGAGGCGTGATTACATGAGTACGGAACTTAAGAGATTACAAACGCAAAAAGAAGGCGCTCAGAAAGGCGCTCCACTCGTGGTTGACAACGTGCATAAACGATTTACCCAAGGTGCAAAAGTATCTCACGTGTTGCGCGGTGTTAGCTTGACCGTTAGATCCGGGGAAATTGTAGCGTTGGTTGGAGAGTCAGGATCGGGAAAATCAACGCTTGCGAGGACGATTATGCGTCTCTATGAGCCTGACATGGGGAAGCTGCTGTTTGACGGTCAGGATGTTACTCACGCATCAGGGAGGCATTTGAGGGCATATCGGGAGCGCGTGCAGATGCTGTTCCAGGATCCCTTTGCCTCCCTGAATCCTACGCATTCCGTGCGAACGATCCTGCGACGCAGTCTTCCATCATGGGGGCGCACTCTGTCAGCCACTTTGCGCGAAGAACTGTTACAGGATGTACTTCTGCAGGTTGGTCTGACACCAGCCGATAATTTTCTCCAGCAATACCCGCATGAACTATCTGGCGGTCAACGTCAGCGCGTGGCTTTGGCCCGTTCGCTGGCGGGCAAACCGGATCTGGTGCTGGCGGATGAACCGGTGTCGATGCTGGATGTGTCATTGCGTCTTGGCGTTCTTAATCTCATGTTGTTCCTGAATGAACAGTATGGCATGGGATACCTGTACATCACACACGATTTAGCCAGTGCTCGATACGTAGCAAGTCGAACCGCTGTCATGTACGCCGGAGAGATTATTGAGGAAGGAGCAACGGAAACAATTATCACTGAGGCCAAGCATCCGTACACGCAACTACTCATTCAGGCTGCGCCTGACCCAGGTCGCCGCGGCGTCGGAGAGTTGGATGAAGCGGTGTTTACAGGCGAACCGCCCAACTTAAGTCAAGAGATTCGCGGCTGTCCATTTCAGTTTCGCTGTTCCTATGTGACAGGTCGCTGTCGTCAGGAGTCACCAGCAATGTTTGATGCAGGCTCTGGCCAACATGTAAAGTGTCATCTCTATGAGAGCGGGGTGATAAGCAGTGTTTCTGACTGAAGAAAAAATGCTTATGCGGGTCCGTGACCTGTCATTCTATCGGTACCGCGATGCGCAGTCAATTGAATCTTTGCAATTTTCGTTGGACGTTACAGGTCAAATTGGAGCGCGTCCTGGAGACATTGTTGGTGACCGCGCGGTTCACATCGGCGATACATGGAAAGGACGGGATCTCTACGCATGGCTCGGCGCCAAGGTAGAAATCCCGCAGGAATGGGTAGATCGAAGGATAGTAGGAAGGTTTAATTTTGGTCGAACGGGCGCAGGAAACAACTCGGGGTTCGAGTCGCTGCTCTATGTGGAAGGGCAACCCTATCAGGGAGTGGACAGCAATCACCAGGAGGTGTTCCTGTCGTCGCAGTTGGCTGGTCGAATCGTGTCGCTGCAGTTTCGATTGTGGTCGGGACTGGAAGGTATGGGTACGCGGCGAGATCAGGAGTATACGTTCCAGATGGCCGAGATTGCATGGCTTGACGAGGATACGGACGATCTATTTTACACGTCGACAGCAATGCTTCAGACGATTCTTTGGTTGGATGAAAATAACCCTGACCGTGTAGAACTGATCAATGCGCTAGACGGTGCGCTTCGCATCATCGACTGGTCGCATGCGGGATCGGATGCATTTTATGTTTCTGTAAAAGGTGCGCGCGAGCTAGTGAACGGCTATTTGAACTCTACGGAGAAACGACACGCCGTAACGGTTCACTGCTTGGGTCATACGCACATCGACGTGGCGTGGCTCTGGAGGCTTGTTCACACGAGAGAGAAGTCCGCGCGCTCGTTTTCGACCGTTCTGCGGCTGATGGAACTCTATCCGGAGTATATTTTCTTACAAACACAGCCCCAACTGTACGACTATATGAAGTCGGACTACCCGGATATCTACGAAGAAATCGGGATGCGTATAAAGGAAGGGCGTTGGGAAACTGGAGGGGGTATGTGGCTCGAAGCGGACTGCAATCTGACCTCCGGAGAGTCTCTGGTGCGTCAGATATTGTTTGGCACTCGGTTCTTTGCCCGCGAATTCGGCCAGGAGTGCACCTATCTATGGCTTCCGGATGTCTTTGGTTACAGTTGGGCTCTGCCACAAATTTTACGCAAATCCGGTATTCATACGTTTATGACGACGAAGATTAGCTGGAATCAGTACAATCGGATGCCTCATGATACATTCGTATGGCGCGGCATGGATGGCAGCGAAGTACTGGCGCATTTTATCACCACACCGACGCCGGATAACAGCGGTGGTCATTACACATACAATGGGCAACTCATGGCCAGTACGGTTGCAGGTTCATGGACAGCGTATCAAGACAAGCGAATCAACAGGGATTTATTGGTTTCATACGGGTTTGGAGACGGTGGCGGTGGTGTGACGCGAGATATGCTCGAGATGCGTCGGCGACTTGATCGTATGCCAGGGTTGCCAAACGTTGTGACAGGTCGGGCGGATGAGTATTTCGAGCGCTTGCAGCAAACAGTGGCGGAAACAAATCAGTACGTGCACACCTGGGACGGTGAACTTTACCTTGAGTACCATCGTGGAACGTATACCAGCCAGGCGTACAGCAAACGAATGAACCGCCAGTTAGAACTGGCGTACAGGGAGACGGAGTGGTTAAGCCTCCTGGCAGAGAGAGGCGATGCCGGAACAGCAATCGACGGTTTTGCGCGAGCGGCCCAACTGCAGTTGAACGAGGGATGGAAAATTATCCTACGCAATCAGTTCCATGACATCATTCCAGGCTCCTCGATCCGGGAAGTGTACGAAGACAGCCGCGTTGAGTATGCGGAAGCAGACTCGATCGCGCAAGGGGTTTGGAAGCAGGGCGTTTCTGCGCTGATGCGCGAGCACCCATTTGTTTTCACGGTATACAACTCTTCGGGCTGGGCGCGTTCGAGTATCGTGCGCATTCCAGCGGAGCGCGTTCTTTCGACGGGACAGTTTGTCGATGCAGAGGGCCATGCACTGAGCGCGCAACAGGTGGACGGGGAGTGGCGCATCCTGACGCGAGCTGTTCCTGCTCTGGGGTATGCGACAATATCTTTCCTTCACGAAACGGGCGTAAATGCACATGGCGCAACGCACGCGGAACTTGAGCAGACACCCTTCAGCCTGCGAAGAGATGGAATGACGACTCCTTTTTACGACATCGAATGGAATGAAATTGGACAACTGACACGCGTATTCGACAAGTCGGCAGGTCGTGAAGTGTTGGCGGATGGCGCGCGAGGCAATGTGCTGCAGGTGTTTGAGGACAAACCTCTGGCGCACGATGCGTGGGACATCGATCTTTTCTATCAGGAGAAGATGCAGGAGATTGACACTCTGCAGAGCATAGAAGTGGTGGCCACTGGTCCGCTTTGTTCGATTGTTCGCTTTACATGGCGGTATGCGGATTCGGTGATCATGCAGAGTATGGTCGTGTATGCGTACTCGCGACGCATTGATTTCATCACGCATGTCGATTGGCAGGAACGTCAACAGTTGCTGAAGGTCGCTTTTGCGGTGCAGGTGCGTTCCACCGAGGCGACGTTCGATGTTCAGTTTGGTAACGTCAAACGGCCTACGCACTGGAATACAAGCTGGGATCAGGCGCGTTTTGAAACCGTGGGGCACCAATGGGCGGACCTGTCTGAAACGGGCTATGGCGTGAGCCTGGCAAACGATTGCAAGTATGGATACGACATCAAAGACAACGTCATGCGGCTATCGCTGCTAAAGTCGGCGATCCATCCGGACATTGATGCGGATCGCGGAGAACACGAATTCACCTATGCGCTGATTCCGCACATCGGCAATTGGCTGGAAGGTCGAACGGTACAGGAAGCCTGGGATTTGAACAGTCCTCTACGCGTCGAGTCAGGACGAACAGAACACGCCCGTTTGTCGCTCTTTGCGCCGTCCTCGGAGCGCGTGATGGTGGACGCAGTAAAAATTGCCGAGGACAGCGACAAGGTGGTGCTTCGCCTGCACGAATATGCTGGCGGCAGGGAAACGGTGAAAATAGGAAGCGATCTCGTCATTCGCGCCTGGCAGGAATGCGATCTTCTGGAGCGACCGTGCGGCGAAGTGGAGACTGGCCCCTTTGAATTTTTAATTCATCCTTACGAGGTTAAAACGTTTTTGATCGAAGTGGTCCACTGACGTTGGATGGTCAACTATTGAAAGAAGAAGCTGATTGCGCGAACTTCTAACCGGGGATCTGTTTAGCGAAGATGATCGTACAAAATTTGCATGCAAGGGTATTGCGTGTCAGAGGTCTATCGTCTATAATTAACTTTGTAAATAAGTTAATTAGGGGACACTATGGAGAATATCATTCACCTACAACAAGTCAAACAGAAAAACATGTCCGCCGTTCTTCAGGTGTTGTGGCAGCAGGAGCGGATATCCCGCGTGGAATTGGTCACCGAAACCGGCCTGACCTCCGGAACCATCACGAATCTTGTTCAGGAACTGGTTGAACGGCGCGTCGTGCGTGAGGCTGGCGCGATCTCTGGCGCTGTGGGGCGCAGGCGTATTCAACTGCAACTGGACGATGCGTTGCACCGCATTATTGGGATTGATATCGGAAGAACATCCTTCGCGGTTGTGGTGACGAATCTGGCTGGGCGGATCGAAAGTTCTGCAGGAGGCGACTTGCCTCAAGGGCAAGATCCGGAAACCACTTTGGACCTCGTGGCTCGAAACGTCAATGCGTTAATGGATGAGGCACGGGCAGTTGGTGGTCGTATCCTGGGAATCGGAGTGGGAATTCCCGGTCCAATGGATGCCGATGCGGGTGTGCTTCTGCAACCGCCCAATTTTCAAGGCTGGCGTGACTTTCCTCTGCGACGGGTAATGCAGGAGCGTTTTTCACTGCCGGTATGGATGGAGGACGACGCCCGGACATCGGCCTTGGCTGAGCGCTGGTACGGTCGTGGAAAAGAGGGCGGCGATCTCGTCTTTGTCACGATGGGGGTGGGTATCGGCAGTGGGATCATCATTGATGGAAAGCTCGCTCGCGGGGCGCATGGCCTATGCGGTCAAGTGGGGCACATGACGATTGTTCCTTTCGGTGAGGCGTGTCCGTGTGGGAACTTCGGCTGTTGGGAGACGGTCGGATCAATCCCAGGGATGATCCGACGTTACGGGCGTGATATCAGCATAGGCGAACTGTTTGCGCTCGCTGGAGCGGACGATGCGCTCGCGCAAAAGATCGTCGATGAAACGATTTCCTATCTTGTAATCGCTTTGATTAATGTCTGCAATATGTACGACCCGGTCACAGTCGTACTTGGGGGACGTCTTTTTTCTTATTTTGCAGATCATCTGCACGAGATCGCAGAGCGTGTAAGAGCGCATGCGTATGCGTCTGTGCGGGAACGCATTCGGATTGAAGCATCTACATTTGGTGACTTTCAGAGCGCCATGGGTGCTGCTGGGCTGGTGTTGAATGCGCTCATGGTGGAGCCGATGCGAACGCTGATGCAGTGAAAGGGGGATGATTGAAGTGAATAAAGGTCATTCCAAGTACAGTTCGCTCTCGTTTGCCGACATTCGCACGTTCTCCGTATTGACACGGCATAACTTGGTATCGATTGATAATATGGCCAAACCTGACGTTGATCCGGTTCCTGAATGGGATGCTCCTGGATTTGCCGAATTGGTCGATGCGATTATTGCGGCGCGCAAACGAAATCGTCCCGTGATCTGGTCGATGGGCGCCCATGTGATCAAGATGGGGATGTCCCGCTATATCATCGAACTCGTGCGAAGAGGCATCGTGACCCATGTTGCCGGAAATGGAGCGTCAAGCATTCATGATTTCGAACTTGCGTTTCTCGGGGCAACCTCTGAGGATGTGGCGAGTTCGATTGAGGACGGCTCTTTCGGCATGTGGGAAGAAACGGGACGCTATATGAATGAAGCGATCCAGGAAGGCGTGAAACGAGGCTTGGGGTACGGTGCGGGTCTCGCCGCGTACACCATCGACAGGGCAGAAAGATTTCCTCATCTCAATGATTGCGTATTTGCGCAAACGTATCGGTTTGGGGTTCCGTATACCTGTCATATCTCGATTGGAACGGATATCATTCATCAACATCCTGCCGTCGATTTTGCTGCACTCGGACTTGCGAGCGGGATTGATTTTGAGATTTTTTGTACATCCGTGTTGGAACTGAGCGGCGGTGTACTGCTCAACTTTGGATCGGCTGTATCAGGCCCGATCCTGTTTAAGCGGGCGCTTGCAGTGGCGCACAATACGGGTCGTCCTGTTCGCGAGTTTGTCGCCGCGAATTTCGATATCCGTCCATTGTGCGGCATCACGCTCGATGAGGATGCGGCGTCCTACTCCACGCCGAGCGAGGAAGCATTGATCCGGTTGCCGGAAATTCTTGGCGGTGTTGGCTATGCGTTTCACGGGTTGCATCAGGTGACGATCCCGAACCTGTATGCAAGAATTGTTGCGCGTTGGGGGCGAGAACATGGGTGAATTGTTTGCGGGTATTTCTCTTCGTTCCACGAGGAATCAGCCGCACCGTGTGCTGGTAGAGAAACAGAAAGCGGTCGAGAATCGCGCCTGGAGATCGGAAGACTTTCCAGAATTCCTGGATCGGGTGGTCGCTGCGCGCCGCGCCGGAGCGCCTGTCATTGCCTTTCTTGGGTCGCACGTCCTGCAACTTGGACTGCAGGCCCACCTGATCCGTCTCATCGAGGAGGGGTGGATCTCTCATGTCGCGGTGACGGGGGCGGCCAGTGAATATGACGTGGAGTTGGCCTTGCTTGGGCAGACGGATGTGATTGAGGTGCTGGGTCGAGATTTGCCCGAGTGTGGCATGTGGAAAGAGACGGGAAACGCCATTCACCACGCAATCTCCGGAGGTTGGCGCGATGGCTTGGGCTATGGGGAATGTCTCGGGCGCTATGCTGATGCGCGACCTGCCGACTTTCCGTTTCGTGAGCACAGTCTCTTCTATCAGGCATATGCCCACGATGTTCCCTACACCTGTCACATCACGATCGGACTGGATGAGGTTCATGCCCACCCTGCTGCCGATTTTGCGACTCTGGGCGGAACGAGCGGTGAAGACTTTCGCGTGTTTTGTAAGAGCGTTTCCAATCTGGAACATGGTGCTTTCCTCAATTTTGGATCGACCGTTACGGGCGTCGAGGTATTTTTGAAGGCACTGTCAATCGCGCGAAATCTCGGATATGTTGTCCAAAGAATCACGACAGCCAATTTTGATGTCGTCCGCCTCGGGGATTATCGGAAGAAAATCGGCTATGAGGACTGGGATTATTACTATCGGCCGCGGAAAAACATCGTCCATCGCCCAACGAGCATGGGTGGGCGCGGTTTTCATTTTGAAGGGGATCATCGTGTTACGATCCCGGCGTTATGTGAAGGGTTGCGGGAACGGGGAGGGCCAAAACGTGAATAGGAGCCGCCTGGAAGAATTGTTGCAGCGCATCGCGACCGTGCGCGTAGCGGTCATCGGCGATGGATGTCTCGATATATATTGGTTGGCCGACATGCGGTTGAGCGAGTTGTCACTGGAAACTCCGCACTTTCCTCTGCCAGTCGTGGAGGAACGGCTGACGCTCGGCGCTGGCAGCAACGTGGCGAAGAACCTTTCCCGGATGGGGTGCGCCGCAGTTGGCATGGCCACAGTGATCGGCGATGACTGGCGCGGCAGAGAGTGGCGCGCTGCACTGCTGCGAGAAAATATCTCCGACGAATTCGTGATCACAGATTCCGAGCGTGTGACGCCAGCGTATTGCAAGCCGATTCGTAGCGGAGTGTCCGATGTGCAGTACGAAGATCCGCGTATTGATTTCGCAAACCGCACGGTATTGCCGGAACGATTGGCGATGCAGATGAGTGAACGCATTCAGACGCTTGCGAGTCAAGTGGACGTGTTGGTTGTCAGCGACCAGTTACTTCACGGAGTGATGACGCCGGGGTTGGTTAGGACAGTCAACCAACTCGCGTCGGAGGGGAAACGCTTTTTCATCGACAGTCGGTATCGTCTGGGCATGTTTCACAAAGGAGTACTGAAGCCCAATGGGCTGGAGTTGATGCGAACAGCGCATCCAGAACGTGACGTGTACGAAGCCAAGACTGAAGAGTTGATCGAGGCGGGGAAACGGTTGCATAGCCAAACGCAGGGTTCCGTATGCGCGACGCTTGGAGAAGATGGAGTCTTATGGGTGGAAGAGGGGGCGGATTACCACTACCCGGCAGTACCCGTCGTACCGCCCATCGACATCGTGGGGGCAGGTGATGCGTTTCTCGCCGGGCTTTCGGCCGCCTTTGCGGCCGATGCTGATCGCGACGAGGCCGTTTACTTGGCGACACTGGCTGCGAGTGTAGTGGTGAAGAAGGTCGGTATGACCGGTTGTGCTTCGCCTAAGGAAATTCTGGCTGCTCATGATCGATTGACCGATTCGACTCCATCTAAGGAGACCGTGGCTGCTCACCATCGTGCGGCAGGAGGAGGAGCGTTATGATCGTCATGGCATCAAGACAGACCGGAGCACTTCGATTGCGGGCGGCGCTGTTTGATTTTGACGGAACGATTTCAACATTGCGGGCGGGTTGGGAAACGGTCATGCGTTCCTTGATGGTGGAGGTCCTCGCTGACGGAGATTCTGATAGAAGTGAACTTGTGCTCGACGTGGACCGGTATATCGACGAGTCGACGGGAATTCAAACGATATACCAGATGGAGTGGTTGGTTGCCGCGCACGAGCGCTGCCTGGGACGGCCGGCGCCGCTGGATGCGTGGGCGTACAAACGTGAGTATACGACTCGTCTGAAGCATTACATACATGATCGAGTTGTGGAGGTTGAGCAGCGCGACAAGCCTCCTGAAGCGTATATGATCCGAGGGGCGACGGCGTTTTTGCAAGAGCTTTGTGATCGGGGAATCGTGCTCTTCCTCGCGAGCGGTACGGACCACCCGGATGTTTTGAGGGAAGCCACAGCACTTCGCGTAGCGGAGTTTTTCGCGGATATTCAGGGGGCGCCCATCGACAAAGTGAGATGTTCAAAAGAAGAGGTGATTCGAACTCTTTTGCAGGAGCGGGGTTTTCAGGGGCAAGAACTCCTCATTGTTGGCGACGGCAAGGTGGAAATCGGTCTGGGCGTTCAGTATGGCGCGTGGACATTGGGTGTTGCGAGTGATGAACGAGCGCGTGAGGGGTTCGATCCGATGAAAATAAATCGCCTCCGTACTGCTGGCGCCCATGCGATTGTCGGCGATTTTGGTGAAACAGAGGCGCTGGCGGAGTGGATTGGCTATTAACTCCGAACTACTTGAACTACAGGACGGCAGGGGTACGGTGTGATCGACGCTATCATTGCGGCATTGTATCAGATGACAGCACTGCGAATTGGGATAGTTTGGATCAGGAGGGGATTATGATGCATCCCTTAATCGAGCAACTGTTGCTTGAGTATCAGGATTTACAGGATTGCGCCTCGACCGTTCAGGCTGCGTTTGAAGTGTTGCGCGACGCGTTTGCCGGCGGCGGCAAACTGCTTGTCTGCGGCAACGGCGGCAGTGCGGCAGACAGTGATCACATCGTCGGAGAATTGATGAAGGGATTCATGGTGCGTCGTCCTGTTCCTGAACGAGTTCGCACCGCCCTCTCGCATACTTCGGACGGCATATATGTGGCCGATCATTTGCAGGGTGCATTGCCTGCACTTTCCCTCGTTAGTCAAACCGCGCTGAACACGGCGGTTGCAAATGATGTGGCGGCGGATATGATCTTTGCCCAACAGGTATATGGCTATGCAAAACCTGGCGACGCGTTGCTTGCGATCAGCACTTCCGGCAATTCCAGCAATGTCCTCTTCGCGTTGCAGGTGGCGCGGGCGCTTGGCGTACGGACCATTGGCCTCACTGGGCGCACGGGTGGACGGATGAAGGAGTTTTGCGATGTGACGGTCTGTGTTCCAAAAGATGCGACGCCGGGGATTCAGGAGCGCCATCTGCCGATCTATCATGCACTTTGTATCATGCTGGAGGATGAGTTTTTCTCCGCATAATCGTGAACGGTCGGTACAGGAAAATGTAAAATTGTTCATGGGGCGCGCATGTCTTTACACGAGTCATTCGGCCGCATTGAAATCAGGATCCGCTTGGAGGAAACGATATGAAGATTGCCTGGATCGAATGCGCAGCTGGAGCGAGCGGAGACATGTTTTTGGGCGCGTGGTTGGATCTCGGAGTGGACGAAGATCAGTGGCTGCGTCATTTACACAACCTGGGCGTCAAAAAGTTTGAACTGGTGACTCAGCGTGTGAAACGGAACGGGATCGCGGCAGTCAAAGTCACGATGCATGCGGAACCCGAGAAACATCATCGGCATTTGCAGGACATTGAGAGAATCATCGAGGCCAGTGAGTTGCCGCAGATCGTAAAAACAAAAAGCAAAGAGGCTTTCTGGCACTTGGCGGAGGCCGAAGCGGCTGTACACGGAACGACGCCAGAGAGGATTCACTTTCACGAGGTGGGCGCGCTGGACGCGATTGTGGATATTGTAGGTTCTATGATCGCATGGCATATGATCGGTGAACCTCTATGCATCGTATCGGCAATCGAAGTCGGCGGCGGGTCTGTCGAATGCGAGCACGGAATGATGCAGGTTCCTGCGCCGGCAACCGTTCGTTTGCTTCAAGGGTATCCAACGTATTCGTCAGGCTCCATAGGCGAAACGACAACGCCGACTGGCGCTGCAATCATCCGTACATTAGCCACTCCTGCGCCGAAGCGGCCTTTCATTGGCAGATCTGTTGGATACGGGGCGGGTACAAAAGATCTTCCGATCGCCAATGTATTACGCATCCAGCAAGGAGAATGGGCTGATACTGCGCTTGCCGTCGGACGAGATGGGGAACTCGCTATACCAGTGTCGACAGGCGCCGTGATGGTGGAGACCAATGTGGATGACATGAATCCAGAATTGGCTCCCTACGTGATCGAAAGGCTGCTCGCAGTGGGGGCGATGGATGCAGGATGGATGCCTCTTACCATGAAAAAGGGTCGACCGGCGGTGCAACTGCGCGTACTTTGCTCGGAAGAAAGGCTGACCGTCATCGCGCGGGCGATATTTCGCGAAACGTCAACGATCGGTCTCCGTTACTATCGTGTGGAAAAGCTGATGTTGCCTCACCGCATCGTTGATGTATCAACGAGTTACGGGGCTGTTCCCGTCAAGTTTGCGGAAATGGATGAACAGATTGTCAATGCGTCGCCGGAGTACGAAGCCTGCCGACGCCTTGCATTGGAACAGGGCGTATCTTTAAAGTTGATCTACCAAGCGGCGCTTGCCGCGATAGAAAGGGAAATTCAACAAAATAGCGTAGCACAAGAATTGTGATGCATGTGGTGCGCTCAATCGCATGCCTCGCTAGTCAGAAATGCGTATCGTACGGGTGATCAGAATGATCGAAAGGTGAGGATCTTGAATGCGGCTGTTTGGAAAGGAGTACACGCGGCGCGAATTCGAAGCCCGTGTCGGACGCCTTGAACAGATTGGCGGACTTCGCAGGCTCGCGTTCACGGAGGGGCGAGAAAATGGTCTTGAGGCAATCCAGGTTCGCACTGGCGCCGGGCTCGTGTTTTATGTGACCCCGACGAAGGGAATGGATATCTCCCTGGCGGAATTCGCGGGCGTTCCGATCAGTTGGCAGTCACCGAATGGAGACGTGCATCCGGCATATTACAGCACCGATGAAAACGACTGGTTGCAAACGGCGTCCGGTGGTCTGCTCATGACGTGCGGTCTGACTCAGGTGGGTTCCCCGTGCCGTGACGGCGGCGAACGACTCGGACTTCACGGACGCGCTCATCATTTGTCAGCCAGGCACATATCGACAGAAGGCGTTTGGCAGGGTGACGAATATTACATGACGGTGTCCGGAGAGATCGAAGAAGTGTCGTTATTTGGCCATCATCTGCGGCTCACGCGCCACATTCGCGCGCAACTGGGAATAAACAGGATTGTAATTGACGATCTTGTCGAAAATATTGGGTTTCAACCCGCCCCTCATATGTTGTTGTACCATTTCAACTTCGGGTTTCCCCTGCTTGGTCCGCAGACAGTAATTCACTTTCCCTCCAGGCGGGTGGTTTCTCGCGAAAAGGAAGTCGCCGTCGAGAGGTTTGATTGTTTTGAAGAACCGATAGACCAGTGCGAGGAACGGGTGTTCTTTCATGAGGATCTGGATAGCGAAGGAAATATGGCGGCAGTGGTGATTTCCAATCCGGATTTTCCGGTCGCTCACGGTGGCGGCAGTGGTCCACTGCAAGTGCGCGTTTCGTGGTCGCTCGAAAATTTGCCGCGATTGGTCCAGTGGAAGATGCCAACCGCTGGAGTCTATGCGCTCGGAATAGAACCAGCCAACTGTTATGTGCATGGCCGGGTGTGGGAACGGGAAAATGGAACGCTCATCACTCTTGATCCGGGTCAACGGCTGCGCTACGAGTTGCATGTAGAAGCAGGCGTGCAAACGGCAGGGTGCTGAAAAAGAGGCTTTTGGAGGCTGATCTTCTCGCCGGGGCTGATATCGGCGGCGTTGATCTCATGGTGGTCGATGAGTTGCAAACCCATGCGTTGTTTAATCCGGCGCCAGAAATTCAGTCGGTGTGAGGTGACATCATGATTTGGACGTTTATCTTACTCGCTGTGTTTCAGGCGATCGCAGGGTGGAATGCAGGCGGCAATCTGCTTGGTCTGTTTCAGCAGACTGTTCCCAAACCGTGGCTGTCATTCAGTCTCCTTGTCATCGGAATTGGACTGGGTCCGTTCGTGCTTGGCACCGGTGTTGCGCATACCATTGGTCGCAACATCATTGTTCTTAAATCGAGTGATATTTACGTTCTCAATGAGGCGCTGATCGCTACCTTACTGACACTGATGCTCAGTTGGATCATCGGGATGCCTACCAGCACATCGCTCGTACTGGTGGGTGGGCTGACGGGTGCGACATGGGGAACGCTTGGGATGTCGTCCATTCATTGGCGTGGTTTTTGGATGACCGTGTTGTCTGTGGCCTTGTCGGTGACACTGGGGTTTGTTACCGGAGCAGGCCTCTATAGAGCAGAACGCAAAATCCGCAATGCCAGCGACCGTGCATGGCGACCCGTGTGGATCAAGTCTTCGTATGTTCTTGCGCTCATACAAGGCCTCGCCTATGGAGCCAATGACGCCGAAAAAGCCTTGGGGCTGGCGGCATTGCTTCTCTTACTCAGCCATCGTGCAGCAACATTCGCTGTGACGCCTGGCATTATTCTTGCCTCTGTTATCGTATGGGTGATTGGCTGCATGGTCGGGGGGCAAAGAATCGCCAGGACGGTAGGGAATGGATTCTATCAACTGAAACCCAAGCATGTTGTATCGATTCAGGCGGCTGCCGCAGTCGTGGTCGTGACGGCGGCGGCACTCGGAGGCCCGGTGAGTTCGACTCAGACAATCGACAGCGCCCTGATTGGCGTGGGCAATACGTTACGTCACCAGCGAGTGAATCACGCCATGGCCGCAAAGCTGTTCGCACTCTGGGGGCTCACCTTACCGATTGCAGTCATGATCGGTGCAATGACTGCATGGATTGCCATGGTTATTCCCAGATGGCATTTATGGTAAATAAAAATGACAGTCACGGGGGTCGGAACATGGAACGGATTCAGGAGAAGTACAGTCAGCTTGGAGACAGGCTGCGCAAACTCGGAAAAGTGGTGGTCGCTTTCTCAGGCGGAGTCGACAGCACCCTGCTCCTTTACGCTGCGCTGGAAACACTCGGACCTGACAGTGTGCTCGCCATAACGGCGGACTCGGAAACGTACCCGGAACGCGAACGCGACGAGGCGATCCGCCTGGCAAACGAGTTGGGGGCGCCGCACGAAGTCATTGCAACAAGCGAGCTGGCAATTCCGGGATATGCGGACAATCCGACAAATCGCTGCTATTTCTGCAAAGAGGAACTGTTCTCGCAACTGATTCCGATCGCCCAACAACGCGGCTATCGCCATGTTGTTTTTGGCGCCATCGGGGATGACCTGGGCGACCATCGACCCGGACTCCAGGCGGCGCGAGAGCGCGGCGTTCTGGCGCCGCTTCTGGAAGTCGGTCTGATGAAGGTGGAGATTCGCGAACTCTCGCGTCTGTCTGGACTGCGGACTTGGGATAAACCGTCCTTCGCCTGTCTGTCCTCCCGCATCCCCTATGGAGAGCGGATTACGCAGGAAAAATTGTCCATGATCGACCAGGCGGAAGCGTTTCTCATGCTGCTGGGTTTTCGTCAGGTGCGTGTTCGCCAGCATGATAAGTTGGCGCGGATTGAAGTCGCGCCGGATCGTTTGGCGGACGTGCTGGCGATTGCCGGAATGATCACCGCCAAATTGAAAGAAATTGGGTATACCTACGTCAGCGTGGATCTGCAGGGGTATCGCTCCGGCAGTCTCAATGAAACCCTTCCGGAAACGCTCACGGCGCAGAGCAGGCAGGGGGCATAGCGGATGAGATCGCACCGAGCGATTCTGGAGGCTGTCGACAACCATACCCTATCGATCGAGGAGGCGCTTGTGGCCATCCGCCAATCCGATATCGAGGATCTCGGGTTTGCCCAACTGGATCACCAGCGTGTGATACGCAAAGGATTTGCCGAGGTTGTTTACTGTGAAGGCAAGACTCCGGAGCAGGCGAGTGTCATTCTGGCCAGGCTCGCTGATCGGGGAACTGGAAATGTACTGGGAACGCGGGCGGATCGCGCGGTGTTCGAAAGGCTGGAACGGGATGTGCCGGACGCCGACTACGATCCGCTGTCGCGTACAATCGTCATCCGCCGGGGAGAGCAGACGGCCGCGGGACTCGTATTGATCGTCGCCGCGGGCACTTCGGATTTGCCGGTGGCGGAAGAGGCGGCTGTCACGGCGAGTGCGCTGGGCAGTCGGGTCGAGCGCGTCTATGACGTGGGTGTGGCTGGACTGCATCGACTGTTGCGGCAGATCGAGACGCTGCGCTCCGCCCGTGTCATCGTGGCGGTCGCCGGCATGGAGGGGGCGCTTGTCAGCGTATTGACGGGGCTTGTGGACAGCCCCGTCATTGGCGTGCCCACGAGTGTGGGATACGGTGCGCAACTGAATGGATTCACACCTTTGCTGAGCATGCTCAGCTCGTGTGCGCCGGGTATGGCTGTGGTGAATATAGACAATGGCTTCGGCGCCGGCTATATGGCGAGCATGATCAATCGGATGGGGGGAGTCAGCGAATGACCGTCGCGTACATCGAATGCGCCGCCGGCGCCAGCGGCGATATGTTTCTCGGCGCCTGGCTGGATCTTGCGCTTGCGCAGGATGTATGGCTTGAGCATCTAGCCAGTCTGTCGGTGCAGGGGTATGAGATAGCGGTCGAACGCGTCATGAAGAGCGGGATCGCGGCCACCAAGGTCACCGTACTCGCTCAGCACAGCCACCACCATCGCCATCTTCCGGATATTGAACGCATCATTGACGAGAGCAGTCTGCCGGCGATCGTGAAAGTGAAAAGCAAAGAGGCGTTTGGTCATCTGGCGGTTGCCGAAGCGGCCGTGCATGACACCACACCGGAGCGGATTCATTTTCACGAAGTCGGCGCTGTCGATGCGATCGTCGACATTGTCGGATCGATGATCGCCTGGCATCTGCTTGGCCAGCCGGACTGTGTGGTGACGCCCATTGAAGTGGGCGGCGGCACAGTGGCCTGCGCGCATGGTGTGATGCCGGTTCCGGCGCCAGCCACGGCCAGGTTGCTGGAAGGGTTCCCGATCTATTCCTCGGGCCTGTGGGGCGAAACGACGACGCCCACCGGGGCGGCCATCATTCGAACGCTGGCCAGACCTGCCGCCCATAGACCATTTGTCAGCCGCAACATAGGGTATGGGGCAGGCAGCAAGGAGTTGCCGGTGGCGAATGTGCTGCGCATTCAGTTGGGCGAATGGGCCAGCAACGCGCCGCAACTGAACGCCGCGAATGTTCAGCCAGAAGATCAGGATCTGCCCGTTCCGGTTCCCGCCGTCATGATCGAGGCAAACGTGGACGACATGAATCCGGAACTGGCTGGATATGTCATTGAGCGGCTTTTTCAACTCGGAGCGATGGACGCCTCATGGACGCCTCTTGTCATGAAAAAGGGCCGGCCCGCCGCGCAACTGCAGGTGTTGTGCGATCGGCAACTGGCAACGCGCCTGCAGCAGGAGATCTTCCGGCAGACGTCCACGATTGGACTGCGGTATCATGAGGTTGAAAAACTGGAATTGGCGCGTGAAATCATCCGCGTGGAAACGGTGTATGGCTCGGTGTCTGTCAAAGTGGCGCGATTGGCAGAAGCCATTGTCAATGTGGCGCCGGAGTACGAATCCTGCCGGCTGATTGCCGCAGCGCAAAACATTCCGCTCAAGCTGGTGTACCAGACTGCGCTGGCTGAGGCTGCAGCGCTCTATCGCGCATAAACAAATTTATGAGGAGGATTTGCACATGGAAAAACGTCGTTTGGGTCGCATCGGACATATGAGTTCCGTGATTGTTTTTGGCGCCGCAGGTCTGGGTGATGTGACTCAGGACGAAGCGGACCAGTCCATTCAACTGGCGCTTGACGCCGGGATCAATCATTTTGACACGGCGGCGTCGTACGGGAACGCTGAGCTGCGTATGGGGCCGTGGATGCCGAAAATTCGCAATCGCATCTTTCTGGCGACAAAAACGGGTGATCGCGAACGGGACGACGCGCTGCGGTCAATCGAACGTTCGCTGCAGCGACTGCAGGTCGATCATGTGGATCTGATCCAATTGCATGCGGTCACAAATTATGATGAACTGGATCAATGCACTCGGCCGGGCGGCGCTCTGGAAGCTGCGCTGGAGGCGAAGGAACAGGGTCTTGTCAAGCACATCGGCATTACAGGACACGGCCATTTGGCGCCCGCAGTCCATCTCGAAGCGCTGCGCCGTTTTCCTTTTGAGACGGTGCTGACGCCGTTCAATTTTATTCTGTATAACAACAGCGAGTATCGGCAGTCGTTTGACGCGCTCGCTGCGGAGATAAAGCGCCAGGACGCCGGGCTGTTGACCATCAAGGCGGTGGCTCGCGGACCCTGGAAAAATGAGCAGGACAAGCGTTATGCGACCTGGTACGAACCATTTGATGAACAGGCTTATGTCGATCAATGCGTGTCTTTTGCACTGTCTCATGAATCCGTAACGGGTTTGGCCAGTGCGGGCGATGTTCACCTGCTCCCGAAAATTGTCGACGCGATGACCCGGTATAAAAAAATGGACGACCGTCAGCAGGAGGCGCTCATGGCGACTGCCGACGCCTACGCCTCACCGTTTGGCCCGTTTTGAGCGCTGAAGCGGTTGCGGAGTGGGCGAAAATGATGTGATCATGAGATCTACCGGGTTGACTTGGTTCCGATGTGGTGCTACAATTTCGAAAATACCTTGCGGCGCCATACCGGCACTGCGAAATAACCGCTGGGTATCCGATAACGCGCAGAACGGAAGCAGTAGGGCAGAACCCGTGCGTTCAGAGAGCTGCAGGTGGGTGTGATGCAGACCATGGGAGTCCGAACTCATCCGGGAGCGGCGCGGTGGAAGGCGCGACAGCGCACTACTCCGCGACGGCAGCCTCCGTTACAAGGTGTGCATATGGGAAAACCCCCTGACTGCGACTGAGTGGATTCGGGCATCACCCGGATCAACAAGAGTGGTACCGCGATGCTGGCCATCGTCTCTTGCAAGAGACGATGGCCATTTCTGTCCCGCGGATTGCCGACAGGGGTGTAGAGAATCAGACAGAAGACCGAGTCAAAGAGAGAACATACAGGAGCGGAGGAACTCGCATGCAAAGCACAACGGACTACCGGAAAATCACTATTTTTGATACAACGCTGCGCGATGGCGAGCAGTCGCCGGGCGCATCCCTGTACCCAACCGAAAAGATTCGCGTCGCGCAGCGCCTTGCAGCCTTGGGCGTCGATGTCATTGAACCTGGCTTCCCCGCATCCAGCCCAGGGGACTTTGCCGCTGTGCAGCAGATTGCGCAGACTATTCGCGGTGTGGAAATTTGCGGGTTTGCGCGCGCGATCCGCGAAGATATCGACGCCGCCGTAGCCGCCACCGAAGAGGCCGAGCGTCGTAGACTGCATCTCTTTATTTCCTCATCACAGATCCACCTGGACTTTCAATTGAAAAAGTCACGGGATCAGGTGCTTGATCTCGCACGCGAAATGATTGCGTATGCGAAACGCTTTGAGGATCGCATCGAGTTTTCACCCATGGACGCCACGCGCACCGGGATGGAATTTCTGGTGCAGATGGTTGAGGCGGCGATTGCAGAGGGCGCAACCATCATCAACATCCCGGACACGGTGGGGTATGCGCTCCCCGAGGAATATGGCCGCATGTTTGCGAACGTTCGCGCGCAGGCGCGCGGCGGCGAGCGAGTGGAGTACAGCGCGCATTGTCATAACGACCTCGGTCTGGCTGTGGCAAACAGTCTGGCCGCGATTCAGGCAGGCGCCAGTCAGGTAGAAGTCACGATCAATGGCGTCGGAGAACGGGCTGGCAACTGTGCTCTTGAAGAACTGGTGATGGCTCTGGACACGCGAAAAGCCACACTGGCGCTGGAAACCGGCGTGCAGTTGGGGGAAATTTACGAGACATCAAGAGTGGTCAGCCGCCTGATGAATTTTCCGATCGCGTATAATAAAGCGGTTGTGGGCCGCAACGCATTTCAGCATGAAGCTGGCATCCACCAGGACGGACTGCTGAAAAATCGCTCCACTTATGAGATCATGGATCCCGAACGACTGGGCGTACCGCGCAATATGATCATCCTTGGCAAGCATTCCGGTCGCCATGCGCTAAAGAATCGCATCGGCGAATTCGATGTGCACGTGTCGGATGTACAGTTGGACGACATGTTCACGCGCTTCAAAGAGTTGGCGGACGAAAACAAACGAGTGTCGGACGACGACATCATTGCGCTGGTCGGAGAGACGGTGGATTTGCATATCGATCCGTATTCGCTGATTGACATCCAGGTGTTTACGAGCAACCAGATGGACAGGATGGCGTCGGTCAAGGTGCGCCACAATGACAGCGGCAGTGAAGAGACATTTTCCGGAACGGGTTCCGGGCCGATTGAAGCGATTATCCACTGTCTCAAACAGGCCGTGCCGCTGGCTGTCGAGTTTGAGGATCTGGAACTGCACTCGATCTCATCGGGAGAGACGGCAAGCGGAGAAGCTATAGTCACTGTCTCTGTGGACGGAGAGAAGCACCGCGGCATCGGCATTGATCGCGATATCATCATCGCCGTGTCGCGCGCCTTTATGTCTGCATGCAATCAGGCTGTGCGCGCCGATCTGAGCGAGCGCGCCGAAGCGGACGCGATGGTGGAAATGGCGGGTGGGCGGCAGGCGGCCGTAGGGGCCGAGTAGGGGAAGCGGTTGCCTATACCCTATTATACCTATATAATTCGCGCCTCCGGGGCTACTCCCGTGAGGCGCGAATTATATCTGGTCACCATGATGGAACAGGACGCGCTGGTTGCCTGTTGGTCAGCCTAACTGATTGGCCGCCCATGCGGGATAATCGGTGCTAAGCGATATGGACTTGGAAATGAAGCTGGGCCCGTATATGACCTTCAGGATCGTGTCTCCTTTGTAAAGCACGTGATAGCTGGGACCGTGCAACAGGACGCCAAAATACTTGCCCGTCGTACGTGAGAAAGGGTCCGATGTGTAGACGAGCGTTTGTGCGCCGGAGATCTGCGGCTGCGCACCTTTCTCGGCGAAGGAGCCGTCGTAAAACGTGTTGGAGTGGATCGTGACAGGATAGTGCAGACCAAACAATGCATGAGGGTTGCCAGAGTTAATGGCGGTCATGGACTGGTTCCATTCTCCCGTGATCATTCCGTTGCTGGAAATCCACTGGAAACTGCTTCCTGCGCCAAAGTTTGCGTTCGTTCGCCGCGCATACAGGGCGCCGCTCGGTGTGAGTGTTACCTGCGTGCTGTCCTGGATTGCGACTGCTTCACTGTAGAGCTTGGGCCAGTCGCTCCACGTGTACGTGCGCCCGATATGCGCCTGCAGCTGGCGCAGTACTGAGACCGCCGTCGAGTACAGCGAGTTAGGAACGACGCCCGGTTTGCCAAAGGTCACGAGCGGAGCCAAAAAACTGATCCGGTTCGCGCTCAAAATGCGAAAACCACGCGCGCTGTCGACAAGATTGGCTAAAATGCGCTGGACGTCCGCCGCCGTCAGGACCGTCGCCGGCGACTGTACGTTCGTTCCGTAAAAGAGCGAGAAGGTTTTCGCCCACTCATACGGATTCCGAGACACACTCGTTTGTAAATTGATCTTGCGCGCGATCTCGGCCCAGCGCGCGATCCAGAGGGCCGCTTGTCCTGCTGTCACGGGGCCGTCTGGCTGCGGTGTGGAGAGACCGAGAAGCGCAGCGTAGCGACTGCTCGGCTGCCCAGGAAACACGGCGCGCAGGCCGACCCATGCGCGCGCTGAGGGAGGGATCCATGAACGCGCGGAGAAGGGGGCGCTCATGGACAGGAACTTTGGCCACACCGACAAGTGGGAAAACGTGTCGAGAAGTCCCGCCACCATGCCTGCCTGTGTCGCCAGCGCGGGATTTTTTAAGTCCGCCTTGCCTGTTGCCGAGAGGGCGATACGCCAGTTGCGTTGCTGCGCGAACACCGCAATATTGTGGACAAACTGGGTGGAGCCGCCTGGAGTGAAATCTCCGGATGTCTGCTGTACACCGTGAAATGCGCCGATCTTGTCAAGAAAATCGTACGCATTCGCGCCGCGCTCAGGCAAACCGAACATCCGAGTTACCAGGATCGCAGCTTCACGGGTGCTGATCGGTCTGTCTGCGCCAAAGGTATATGATCCTGAAATAGAACTGTTTGCCAACCAGCCGTTGTCTTGCATATAGGCGATGTCGTTCCAGAGTGTCGGCCCGGCCTTCAGGACATCCCAGTAGGGATCGGGCCGAACGGTATTCGGAACGGAATTTGGCAGCAGATCCGCGAGTTTCTGAATCATATACGCCGTGGACACTGGAGGAGCAGTGGAAACAAGCGACCGCGCCGATACGAGGGCGCCGATCGCTGTAAACGCCACTACAGTTTTCAGCACGGCGTTTCTCATCTTGAATCCCCCTGTCAAATGGGCGTGAGGCCAAAAGCCGCGCGCATATCATGGTACAGAATGTGACCCGCCAGAATGTGGCCGTGACTGTTCGGGTGCCAGCCGTTTGCCATATACGGAACATACGACTGATGATGCTCTTTCAGGTATGCCTTCATCTGGTCATAGACGTCAAAGACATGGACGTTCGAGTTTTGAAAATGATTAGCGACGCTCATCTCGCGATCCAGATACAAGGATTCCGATATGCGGTATTGTGTGTAAGAGGCGCGAGTTACAGGGGGCGTCACGACGAGAACGGAAGCCTTGCTCGCCAACGCCAGGTGTATTTCCCTGTTAATCTCTGCTTCATAGCGCGAAAAGGGGGTCCGCGGCCAAGCGTCATTGAGTCCGCCCCAGGAGATCACCACCACTTGGGGTCGAACGGCTTTAAGCCATGTCGGATACTGCGTCGCAATTTGCAGGGCGTTAGCCCCGATGACCGCATGATTCACGAAGTGGTAGGTAGTATTCGTGTGTGCGGATAGTGAGCGAAAGGCCCGTTTCAGATAGCCGCCGCCCTGTTTGGTGTCCGACCATCCATACGCGACGGAACCGCCAACCGTCATCACGGTAATCGGCTTTTGCGCGCTTGGCAAACTGGCGTGATGAGACGCGGAACGTACTGTTGCGGCCGCGCCGGGAACCTGAGGAGTCAGGCTGCCGCCAATCGCGAGTGGAACGCTGCTGGCGGCAATGACTCCGACAAGGGCCAGACTGCCCAGGATCAACGGATAGTAGTTGCGCCTCAATGCATTTTCCACCGTGAGTTCAACATCGATTCCCCCAGTTGTATTTATCGCATTAGGGGAATCATACTCCTCAAATATTCGTTTCACCTTAACGCTGGGCAGGCTTCTGTTACTGAACGAAGTGAATCGGTTGCGATCCGAAGCGTCTGGAGAGGTCCTGAAACAGAATCTCGCCAGCGAGTTTATGACCGCGTGCGTTTGGATGCCATGTGGTTGCCATGAATGGTTTATACGTCAGATGGTGCGCCGCCAGATAGGCTTTCATCTGATCGAACACAGAAAATGTGTAGACATTCGGGCTATGAAGCGAGCGCGCCACGCTCATTTCATTATTGAGATAATATGGCTCGGCAACGCGATAGGTGACCAAGCCCGCTTCGGTAACAGGAGGCGTGACGATGAACACAACCGCGTGCACGGCGAGCGCCTGGAGAATCTCAGCCTTAATGTCCCGACGATAGATGCCGATAGGGGTTTTTGGCAGCGCATCGTTCAACCCCCCCCAGGAAATCACCACGATCTGCGGACGGACGGATTGTAGCCAATGCGGGTAACGACCTGCATACATGGTGGCCAGTTGACGTGCGTTCGCTCCGACGATGGTGCGGTCATAGATCGTATAATGGGTCTTTGTGTTCTTTGAGAGTGTGGCAAACGCCCGCGTCAAATATCCACCATGCCACCCTTTGCGCCAATTCTGCCAACCAGTGTCCATCCAGCCTTTTGCAATGGAACCGCCGATGGTCATGACGCGTTCTGTGGCAATTGCCGCCGCAGTCCTGTCTGCGGCGGATGGAGAGGCGCTCGCCGTATGGTTGATTGCGGCCGCGCGCGTTCCGTAGCTTTCCCCAATAATTCCACCTGTGATGATGGCCGCCACGGAAGCGGTAGCCAGGATGACGCGTAAAATGATGCCATTCCGTCGTCTGATTGCTGACATCCCCTTTTCCTTTTTTCTTATTATCTCGTAGCTTTCGCATAGAATGGTGAAAGAAATCTATTTGTAATGCATATGTAATATTTGTAACGATATATGCAGGCGTCAAGGCTGAAGTCGGACGCTATAAAAGTTATTGCCGACACATATACATTGAGATAAGATAGAATCAGAAATTGCGATTGTTATCTGAAAGGGGTACCTGCCATGTCGAATGACGACAGCCGTCTGTCCAATCTGCTTCACGAAACCAGATCATTCCCTCCTGCTGAATCGTTTCGCAAAGAGGCCAACTTCAATGACGCTTCCGTCTATGAACGCGCACTGCAAGATCCGGAAAGCTACTGGTCCGAACAGGCGCAGCACCTGAGTTGGTTCGCTCCACATGAAAGCGTTCTCTACTGGCAGCCGCCGCACGCCAAGTGGTTTTCCGGCGGCAAGCTGAATGCGGCCTATAACTGTGTGGATCGCCATCGCAATGGACACCGCAAAAACAAGGCGGCCATCATCTGGGAAGGGGAACCGGGCGACAGCCGCGTATTTACCTACGATATGCTGGGACGCGAGGTGGACAAGGCGGCTCATATGCTGCAAAGCCTAGGCGTACAGAGGGGGGATCGGGTGACCATTTATCTGCCGATGATCCCGGAACTCCCCATTTCGCTATTGGCCTGCGCGAAAATCGGCGCCATTCATTCCGTTGTCTTTGGCGGATTTTCATCCAAGGCGCTGCGCGAACGGATCATCGACGCGGATGCAAAACTGCTCATCACAGCCGATGCGGGCTGGCGCAGGGGCGCGCTCATTCCGCTCAAGGCGAACGCCGATGAAGCTGTTGTCGATACTTCGACTGAAACTGTGGTCGTCGTTCAGCGGGTGGGCGAGAAAGCGAACGCCTCCATGCAGGCGGGGCGCGACTTCTACTGGCATGAATTGATGGCGAAGGCACCCGTCGCACCGTTTCCGGCCGCAGAAATGGACGCCGAGGACATACTCTTTTTGCTCTATACGTCCGGTACGACAGGCAAACCCAAAGGGATTGTACATACGACCGGCGGTTATTTGACAGTGGCCAACACGTCGATGCGCAGTGTGTTTGACGTAAGGGACGACGACGTATTTTTTTGCACCGCTGATATTGGCTGGGTCACGGGCCACACGTACATCGTGTACGGGCCGCTGTCGGCGGGCGCAACCACCGTCATGTATGAGGGGTCGCCGGATTTTCCTTTTCGCGACCGTTTTTGGGATATCATTGATAAATATGGCGTGAGTATTCTTTACACAGCGCCGACCTCCATCCGCACATTTATGAAATGGGGAGCGCAGTATCCACAGGCGCACGATCTGAGCACTCTGCGCCTGCTCGGAACCGTTGGCGAGCCCATCAATCCTGAAGCGTGGATGTGGTATCACGAGCACATTGGCCATGCGCGTTGTCCGATCGTCGATACGTGGTGGCAGACAGAAACGGGAGCGGCCATGATCGCGCCGCTGCCAGGCCTGACGACAACGAAACCCGGATCGGCGACCAGACCTGTGCCGGGAATTGACGCGGATGTTGTGGATGAAGATGGACAGTCGGTTGCGCCGGGCAATGGCGGGTATCTGGTGATCCGCAAACCATGGCCTTCGATGCTGCGCACGATCTGGGGCGATGACGAGCGTTTTCGCAAGACCTATTTCGGCAAATTTGACGGTGTATATATGGCGGGCGACGGGGCGCACAAGGATGCGGACGGCTATGTGTGGATTTTGGGCCGCATCGATGATGTCATCAATGTATCGGGTCACCGCATCGGCACCATGGAGGTGGAGAGCGCGCTCGTCTCTCATCACACGGTGGCGGAAGCGGCGGTCATCGGTCGCTCACACGATATCAAAGGACAGGCGATTACCGCGTTTGTCACTGTCAAGGAGGGAATCGCAGCGGACGACAGGCTTGTTGCCGAACTGAAGCAGCATGTAACGGAAAGCATTGGCGCAATGGCCCGTCCCGAGGAGATCATTTTCACGGCGGAACTGCCAAAGACGCGCAGCGCAAAAATCATGCGCCGCCTGCTGCGAGACATTGCAGAGGGACGTGTGTTGGGAGACACGACCACGCTCGCGGATCCGGCGGTGGTCGAGGCGCTCAAGGCGCAGTATAAGGACGCGGAGTGAACTGACGCTCCGGCAAAACATGCGTTGTCGCCTTCATAGGAAATGGTGCGCTTCCAGAAAGGAGGTGGGAACCGCAAAACAGGGCGAAAGGTTGCAGTGCGCGCAGAACGCGGGGCAATTTGTCTGCTTCAATGCTTTTATAGAGAGGAAGAGATCAAAATGGGTGATCAAGTCAAGATAGCCGATCCGGGACCACTCGGATTGGCGGGATTTGGGATTACCACCTGTATTCTCAGTTTGATTAACGCAGGCGTCGCGAGCGCAAGCGGACTCGGCGTCGTGCTCGGACTGGCTCTCGTATACGGCGGAGGCGTGCAGCTTCTGGCGGGCATGTGGGAGTTTCGCAAAGGCAATACCTTTGGCGCCACCGCGTTTTCTTCGTACGGCGCATTTTGGCTGGCATTGTGGTATATCATTAATACGTCTCCGAAGGCTGGTCTTGGTTGGTTTTTGCTATTTTTCGGGATTATTACGCTATTCCTGTGGTTTGCCACGTTTTATTTGAACAGGGCGCTGTTTTTTGTTTTCCTGACACTGTGGATTGCTTTTTTCCTGCTTGCACTCCATGGCTTTGGCGTCATAGGTTCACAGGCAGGTGGATGGATCGGTCTCATCTGTGGACTGACTGCGCTGTATACATCCTTTGCCACCGTGATCAATACGACGGCGGGCAAGATCGTCATGCCTCTCGGAAAGTCGGTGTTGAAACCGACCGTGTAACTGTTCTGCGCAATTGCGTGTTCAGCACGAAACACAGGGGCTCGTTCCCTGTGTTTCGTGCTATGATAGAGCTAGGGAGATTAAGAAATGAAGGGGTGCGTGCGGCAATGGAACTCAATCCGGATCGCTATCAGGACATGCAGTATCGAACATGCGGCAAGTGGGGTCTCAAACTGCCTGTCATTTCACTGGGCGGCTGGCAGACAGTAGGGGGATACGAGCGCAAAGGTGAAGCGAAAGAGAGCTTTTTTGCGGCATTCGATGCGGGCATTACACATTTTGACTTTGCCAACAACTATGGTACGCCTCCCGGCAACGGTGAGATTAAAGGCGGCAAGATCCTGCGCGAGTTGCCGCGCGATGAACTGATCATCTCCAGCAAGGCGGGTTACTATATGTGGCCGGGTCCGTACGGTGAATGGGGCAGCCGCAAGTATATCATCGCGTCGTGCGATCAGAGTCTGAAACGGATGGGGCTCGACTATTTTGATATCTTTTATCATCATCGTCCGTGTCCGGATATCCCTCTCGAAGAAACGCACGGCGCACTGGAAACGCTTATTCAGCAAGGAAAAGTATTGTATGCGGGCGTCTCCAGCTATCCAGTCGATATGACCGATGCGACGGTCCGTCTGCGCGAAAAGAAAAAGTGGTTTCCCATGACCATTCACCAACCGGTGTACAGCATGCTGAACCGCTGGATCGAAGACGGCTTGATCAAGAACGCCGCCAAACACGGGTACGGTATCATTGCATTCAGTCCGCTCGCACAGGGGTTGCTGTCTGACCGTTATCTGAAGGGTGTGCCTGCGGAATCCCGGTTTGGCGCTCAGGGCCGTGAGAATGTACTGTCGGAGAGTCAGTTGGTGAAGATCAGGAGTCTCAATGTGATCGCTGCAGAGAGGGGGCAAAGTCTCGCGCAGATGGCTCTGGCGTGGGTGTTGCGGCATCCGGAAGTGACCTCGGTATTGACAGCAGTGTCCAGTGTGGACCAGTTGCGCGACAGTCTGCAGATTTTGGACAAGCTGGCGTTCACGCATGACGAGCTCGAACGCATCGAGCAGGTGCTCGCGGTGGAATAGCGGCAGGCAGTTTACCCACGCCTGCGTGACCTGCCTGCGCCTGACAGCATCGCTGTGAGGAGAAACAGACCGGATAGTGCGAAGGCCACATCTGTTTCCATGAGCCAGCGGTGCGATTGCAACCATAGTCCAAACGCCGCCGTGACGACGAACAAAACAATCCATAACAGTCGCGTAAGCAGCCGTTGCTGGCGATCGATGCGGACCAGCGCCGCCTGCAAATCCAGTTGGATGGTCAGATCATTGCGCTCCACTTTCTGCAGGACCCGATCCAGTTCGGACGGGATGCGCAACATGGAAAGACCGATTTCCTGCCCCTGATCGAGAATCACATCAAAGGCGACTGCGCCAGTATCGCCAAACAACTGCTGCACCAGTGTGCGCGCCGAAGTGCGCCAGTTGTTCTGGTCGCCGTTGCGACTGGCACTGGCGTTCAACAGGGGAAGGGCGCGTTCTTTGAGAAGCGTCCACCAGTCGATCGTTGGTTGAAGGGTGGTCAGCACACCGGAAAGCATGCCGACGGCGCGGCCGATAAACAGGTATTTGGCCTGGAGAACCAACGGTTCATCATGCAAAAAGTCTTGAAAGTCCTCGATAAACTGATCGAGTTCCGGACCTTTGGTCAACTGAAATCCACTTAAACGATCGAGCATCATACCGATCGCCTGTTTCAAAATTGCCCTGTTCGCATACGGTTGCAGGAAACCAAGCTTGTCCACGGCGTCCACGATTCCATCCAGGTTGCGGGCAATGGCGGCCTGAACGAGTTTTGCGAAGGTCTGCACGTCTGCCGCAGGCACCTCCGCCATCATGCCAAAATCGAGAAAGCAGAGTTTGCCGTCTGGAAGAACCAGCAGATTGCCCGGATGAGGATCCACATGAACCAGTCCGTACTGAAGCAATTGCCGCAAATAGGAGTCGAGAAGGCGTTCCACAATCACAGACGGCTGCACATGCCATTCGCTCAATTGGCGCGAATCCGTAACTTTTGCGCCTTCGATATAATCCATGACGAGAACGGACTGTGTGACGAGACGATCGACCACCGCTGGAACAACGATATCGGGATTGTCTTCAAACTGTTTGCGAAACCGCTGCAGGAAATCGGCCTCAATGCGATAATCGAGTTCATTGGCTACACTGCGGGAGAATTCCTGATAAATCTGCACCATCTGCAGACGCCGCCCGAACTTTGTGAAGTGTTGCAGAACCCATGTGATTTTTCGCAACGCGGATAAATCGGCAACGGCAAGTCTTTCAATTCCTGGTCGCAATACTTTGACAGCCACATCTCTTCCATCCGTCAGTGTGGCGCGGTGCACTTGTCCGAGAGATGCGGCCGCAGTCGCTTCCTGTGCGAATGACGTGAAAAGGGCGGTCAAGTCCGCACCGAATTCCCGCTCTATCTGAGAGCGGATCAACGAATAAGGCACCCCAGGCACGGCGTCTTGAAGTTGGGTCAGTTCCCGTGTAAAAGAAAGCGGAAGGACGTCAGCGCGAGCGCTCAGGAATTGGCCAACTTTCACGATGAGGCCTTGCAGGCGCAGCGCAGAAACGCGAACGCGCGCGCCAGCCCTGGCGTAGACACGCGTCTCCAGTTCCTGACGTCTGCCGCTTTGGAATCTGTGTATGAACCGGATTTGCCAGTAGTATCCGATAAAAGACAATGCCAATAGAAAGATCCAAGTGGAACGCCAAATTTGCCTGAGCACGAGATCTCCTAACCAGTGCGCCGACGGCGCGCGGAATGTGAATTGTAACGAGTGAATGAACGGCTAGTCATGCCAACAGGCGCCGCCAGAGCATTACTCGTCCACGACTGTGTTTTCATCCTGAGAGTGCTCCGGCGGCTCATCATCCCAAACGGCGGCAGCTTCGCGAAGCTTTTGTCGAAATTTGCGGGCGCGGTCACGATAAACTTCTCGATCCTCCGCACTGTACTGTCGGTTTGTCAACCATTTAATCCCTAAAATGAACATCAATATCCTTGCGAGAAATCCACAGCGACGACAACGAAAAAACATCGCAACATCCTCCTCTTCTATTTAACCGTTTCTATTTAAGCGTTTCAAATCGTTTCGCGTTGCCATTCTATCAGGATTAAAAATCGGCTTGCCTGGAACCAGTACGCCTCCCCATGGCTTGACAATACGCTTGCGATTGGATGTAAGTCAATCAATTTGCGCCATGTGTCGTAAAATTGACAGGACCCTGAAGGCTGCGCCGTATGCTTCGTACTTGTAAGAAGGCAGGTCGCTCCGCATTGTCCACTATTCTGAAACGCGCATATTTCGTGTAAAAAAAGTTCGTGTAAAAGAGTATTGACAGACTGTTGGCACACGATTATCATGATGCTATCGAAACGTTTCGATTACACTGATTGGAGTTAATCCATGGCAACGATCAAGGATGTCGCAGAACGGGCAGGCGTCTCCGTGTCCACGGTTTCCATCGCTTTGAAGCGTGATCCGCGAGTCAGAGAGTCGACGCGCCAGCGGATCCTGGAGGCGGTCCAGAGTCTTGGCTACAGACCGAATGGCATTGCACGCGATTTGAAGATGCAGCAGACGCAAACCATGGCGGTTTTCCTGCACGATCTGGGCGGTCCATTTTACTCGGAACTGGTGTCGGGCGTTCAGGATGTGGCGCTTTCCTATGGATACAGTCCAATTGTCGCGTGTTCGGTAGGCGGCAAGGGTGTCGCTCTGGAGCGGTTGTTGGTGGAGAACAGAGTCGATGGGGCGATCATATTAGATCCCTACATTGAGGAAGACTTTATTCGCCGGGTTGCCGGACCAACGTTGCCTTTAGTGTTGCTGGATCGCGACGTCGCAGGACCGCACGTGTATCGCGTAACATCGGATCACGAAGGTGGGGCGTTCAGTGTCACCATGCACTTGCTGGAGATGGGCTACAGGCAGATCGCGTTTATTGGCGGTCCAAGCGTGTCTGTCGATGGTCAACTGCGGTTCCGCGGATTTGCCCGAGCCATGAAACACTTTGGCGTCGATCTGGAGAAACGGTTGATTATTATCGGTGATTTTACAGAACAGAGCGGCTACGCCGCTGCACTGACTCTGCTGTCGCAAAACCAATTGCCGGAGGCTGTTTTTGCCGCCAACGATGAAATGGCCATCGGTGTGCTGAGAGCGGTTACAGAGCGGTCCATCCGCGTGCCAAACGATATTGCGCTGGTTGGGTTCGATGACATCCGGCTGACTCAGTATACGACGCCCGCATTGACGACTGTGCATCAGCCCATGTACGAATTGGGCACCGTCGCTACGCAGATTCTGTTTCGGGCTTTGGCGGGAGAAGAAACAATCGCTCCCGTGTTGCTGGAGACGCGTGTGGTGATTCGGGCGTCCTCAGGCAATATGGATCGATCATGATGATAAAGGTGGGAATCCCTCTGCTTACTATACGAGACGGCGCATTTTATGAGGGTGGCGAACCGGTGTTTTTGTTTGGCGCGGAGTGTCACTATTTTCGCATCGACCCGACAGACTGGCGGGAACGGCTGCTGCAGGTGAAGGCGGCTGGCTGCAATCTCATCAGTACATACGTGCCTTGGCTGTGGCATGAAACGCGGGAAGGCGACTGCGACTTTTCCGGTGCGACGCATCCCCGCCGCAATCTCATTCAGTTTCTTGAATTGTGCGGGGAACTTGGCTTTTATGTGATCGTCCGGCCAGGACCTTACGTGATGTCAGAGTTGCGGCGGGAGGGTATTCCAGAATGGGTGCTGACAGACTATCCTGAGATCGTCGCGCAGACGGTGGAGGGGGCGCCTCACCCAACTCATGTGGTCTCCTACCTGCACCCGACGTTTTTGAAATTGGCGGCCTCCTGGTACCAGGCGGTTCTGACTGCCATGCTGCCGTTCATGGCTGATCGCGGCGGACCAATCGCTGTCGTGCAGTTGGACAATGAAATAGGGATGTTGCACTGGGTTACAAACGGGGCCGATTTTCATCCAGTCACACTGGGTCGCTATGAACAATTTCTGCAGTCGCAAGAAGCGGCCGTTCCTTTCCTGTCAGCGTCAGCGCGAGAAGAGACGGCGGTGGGAATCGCCCAGGCAGAACCGCTCTTGGGGCGCGGGCAACATGCGCTGTCAGAACATTTTCTCTGGTCGCAATTTTGCAGGGAGGACATAGCCGAGTACGTGTCATTTCTCGAACGGACCGCGCGCGATGTGGGAGTCACCGTACCGTTTCTGATCAATATTCATGGTTTCAAAGATTTTTCCGTCTACAGCAGAGGAACAGAATATCCGATCGGAGTCAGTCAACTGCGCACAGCAGCGAAACGAAGCGGAGCGCTTGTCGCGGGGGATTTCTATCCGGGGCACATCACGTACGACAATTTTCATGATGTCATTGTCAGCACTTTATTTACTGCCGCCATTGCATCGCCGGAACAGCCGATCTTTTCGGCAGAGTTTCAATCCGGTCGATTGACGGACCGACCCACGGTGTCTGGTCGCGATCTAGACCTGTTAACGCGGTTGTGCGTCGCTCACGGCATGAATGCCCTGAACTACTACATGTTTTGCGCCGGCGACAATCCGGAAGACATTGGCCTGTTTGGCTCGCGGCATGAATGGCAGGCGCCCATTGCTTCGGACGGATCATTGCGGCCAGCCTATGCGACGGCGTCTCATCTGGGGTCGCTGTTAGCGGGAATCGGGCAGGATCTGTGCAGCGCACCGAAGGCTGTCGACACGCATGTCGCTTTTTACTCTCCCTACTACATGACAGAAACGGCTTGGCCCAAGACCGATGATGTGTCAGGGTTGCTCGCGTATTTCGCTTTTCAGAGAGAGCATTTCCACTTTGACGGCATATGGCGGCTGTTGGCGGCTGCCAACATCTCTTTTGCCGCGCTCGACTTGTATGGGCAGGATCGCATCGATCCTGATTCTACGCCGACGTTTTGGGTTGCCACGACCTCCTACATGGATCGAGCGACACAGACAACCCTGCTCAGGTACGTTTCAGAAGGCGGAAGTCTGATCATCGGTCCGCACATCCCGGAGTATGACCTGGATGGAAGTGCTTGCCGCATTTTGGCGGACGCTTTGAAAGCGAATCCCCTTGAACAGAGGGGCGGCTATCGTTTGGTGAATCTCGCAGGAACCGCGTCTGTTTTTTGCAGGCAGCATCTCGTGTTCGACCAGGTGGCGCCGGACGATGTATGGGGATGGGAAGAAGGGAACGAAACGGCGCCAGTCGCCTATCAGCACGCAGTGGGCAAAGGAACCGCCTTGGTCCTCGGTGTCGGCATGACGCACGAATACGACTATCAGGTCGGCCTGATCCGGGATATCGCCGCAAAGATTGGCATCATTCCTGAGGTGCAGTGTTCGCACGGTCATGCCTTGGCCACGTTGCGCAGCGGCACACAGGGAAGTTTTTTATCTTTGATCAATGTGGAGGACGAGGAGATCCAGACAACTGTTACCGTCGGGCAGAAGGCGGCGTTTGCCGGTGCAGCCATTCGTGTACCGGCTCGCTCTGGTGTATTGCTGCCCTTGGATTACCGCCTGACCGACGAGTTGCAGATAGTCTACAGCACAGCGGAAGTGCATGTGAAACAGGTGGAAAGCGAGCAGGTCCGACTGACACTGCATGTATGTAGTGAACAGGCAGAGATGGTTCTGTCGGCGCCCTGGACGGTGGCTCACTGCTCCGCAGACTTCGTGTGGGATGATTCGCGACACTGTCTGACGGTCACGAGTTCACATGATCGTTTTCGTGAAATACAAGCGGTGGATCTTGTACTGGAAAAAAATCGAATCGTTTAGATTTATAAATTGCAGGCTTGGGGAGGTGAGCGGCATGTGAAGTCGCATCGGTAATGGGCGCATTGCGACAAGCATTGGCACTGAACTGAAGCACATTTGCAAGAAGCAAAAGGGGAGCTGAGAACATGTTGGATAAAAAATGGAAATACAGTTTGGCGGCCAGCCTGGTTGCGCTTACAACTCTCGCGTCGGGAGCAGCGAGCTATGCGGCGACAAATGCACCACAACCACCGCTCATCATGGTGCCAGGGCAAGGCGGGCAGTTTCAGGAGAACTTCAGTCCGTTTTCCAGTAGCGCTCTGCAAGGAACACAGGGACTGGTCTATCAGCCGCTGTTTTACTTCAATGCGTCTGGCGCGGCGCCAACACCGCTCTTGGGGTCCAGCTACTCGTGGTCCAATAATGCCACTGTGTTGACCGTGAACCTGCGCAAGAACGTGAAATTCTCCAACGGAACGCCAATGACGTCGGCGGACGTGGTGTTTTCCTTTGATTTACTGAAAAAATTCCCAGTATTAGATGGGAGCGGAATCTGGAAGGTCATCAATAATGTTAAGGCGGTAGGTCCGAACACGGTGCAATTTGATTTTATTACCGCCAACACGTCCTTTGTGTATTATATCCTTGGCACGACATACATTGTGCCAAAAAGCATCTGGCAATCCGTGGCTGATCCGTCCAAATCCCTGAATTTTCATCCGGTGGGCACAGGGCCGTTTGTCCTGAAGTCTTTCTCGTCGGAAATGTATCAATTTGTAGCAAACCCTAAATATTGGGGTGGTAAACCGAAGCTGCAGACTGTGGATTTTCCCGCCTACAACGGAGGCACGAGCGCCCAACTCGCGCTGATCAACAACAAGATTGACTGGACAGGACTGTTCATCCCGCACATCAATCGGGTGTATGTCAACCGGAATCCGAAAACTAACCATTATTGGTTCTCGAGTTTCGGGGGCGCCAACATGCTGTACACCAATTTGCAAGATCCGCTTCTGAAGAATATCGCTGTCAGAAGAGCAATCAGTTTGGGTATGAATCGTCAGGTGATTTCCAAGTTAGGCGAGTACGGGTATGAGCCAGCGGCTACACCCAGTGGGTATTCGCTTGCGCCCGCAGGTCAAGCGTGGATCAATCCCAAGTTGCCAAAAGCGTTTGGCTACAACCCGAAAGAAGCCATTGCGATTCTGGAGAAGGCCGGATTTACGCGCAATGCCCAGGGTATTTTCCAAACGAAGAGCGGCCAGCCGTTGTCCTTCTCCCTGGATGTCGTCAGCGGATGGGCAGACTGGGATGCGGACTGCGCGATCATCGCGAAAGAACTCGGTCAGATCGGCATCCAGGTCAATGTCCAGCAGTTGGCGTTTGGCGCTTACTATTCGGCGTTGTCGACTGGAAAGTTCCAACTCGGCATGAGCTGGAGCGCGTCGGGTCCGACTCCTTTCTACATGTACCAAAGTCTTTTTGCCCCAAATGGTCCTGGAAACTGGGATCACTGGAACAACGCGTTTACCACGCGTGAATTGAATGCGTACCAGCACTCGTCATCACTGGCCAAACAACACCAGGCAGTCTATGCTCTGGAAAGCGCCATGGTGTATTCACTGCCCTACATTCCGCTGGTGTACGGCGTGGGTTGGAACGAGTACAGCACGCAAAACTGGGTGGGTTGGCCAAACGCCCAAAATCCCTATGCGCAAGGATCGCCTTGGGTTGCGCCGGCTAATGGGATTATCCTGAGCCATTTGCGACCCGCCAAGTAACGTCATGACAAGCGGGGGGAGTCTCCTGGAGTCTCCCCCCTTTCAGTGTTGAAGGGGATGGGCAGCCGTGAGATATTTCATAAAGCGTTTGGGATTCTTTGTACTCGCTCTGATGGCAGCAGTCACGATTAATTTTCTCTTGCCGCGGTTCATGCCGGGAAACCCGGCAGAGGCCATGATCGCACGCTATCAGGGGCGTTTGAACCCGATGGTCTTGCATTCTTTAGAATTGCAGTTTGGCATCAGCAATCAACCGATGTGGCAACAGTATCTTGCCTATCTCAACAACACAATTCACGGTAATTTTGGGTTGTCGATCACATACTATCCGGTGCCCGTCATCAATGTGATCGGGAACAGTCTGCCTTGGACGCTGGGACTTGCGGGCATTGCCACGGTCATTGCCACGGTCGTAGGAACACTCTTGGGGATAATGGCAGCCTGGCGTCGCGGGGGCCTCATCGATTCGATTCTTCCGCTGGTGACGACATTTACAAGTTCCATTCCGTATCAGTGGCTGGCCTTGCTGCTGCTCTATGTACTTGGTTTTGAACTCGGCTGGTTTCCAACAGCGCACTCGTATTCGACAATTCTGACGCCGGCATGGAACGGCCCATTTATCGTCAATGTCCTGTACCATGCAATTCTGCCCGGGGCTACCCTGATCATCACGGCCATCGGCGGTTGGCTATTTGGCATGAGAAACAATATGATCAATATACTCGGGGAAGATTATGTGGTGTTCGCAGAGGCCAAAGGCGTCAAAGACAAACGGCTGATGATTTCCTATGCGGCTCGCAACGCCATGCTCCCCAGTCTCACCGGGTTTGGTATGGCGCTCGGTTTTGTGGTCGGCGGCGCCGTCCTGGTGGAGAGCATATTTTCCTATCCGGGAGTGGGATATCAATTGGTAGCTGCTGTACAAAATGAAGATTATCCACTCATGCAAGGTTTGTTCCTGATCATCTCTTTCGCTGTTTTGTTGGCCAACTTTATCGTGGAAATGCTCTATGGAAGACTCGACCCTCGGGTGCGGAAAGGGGGCGCCAATTCCTAATGGTGGAAAAGCACAAAAGGTTCCAAAGTCTCAAAGCATTTTTAAGCAACGGCAAAGCGCGCGTCGGGCTGATCATTTTTCTGTTTTTTGTTTTGGTCGCGATATTTGCGCCCGTACTGTCTCCTTATAGCCCGAGTGACACGAATTTTGCACAGCTGGCGCCGCCAAGTTGGCACCATTTGCTCGGTACAACGGGAAATGGGGAGGATGTGCTGTCGCAGTTAATTTGGGGATCGCGCACCTCGCTGACTGTCGGGATGCTGGCAGGAGCGCTGTCGACGGCCATTGCAATTCTCATTGGCATGTACCCCGGGTACCGCGGCGGCTGGATTGATAATGTTCTTGACACCGCAACCAATATTTTTATGGTCATTCCTTCGATGCCCCTCATCATCGTAATCGCGTCGTATATTCATTCTTCTGGCCCTTATGTCATCGTATTGGTGATTGGACTGACTGGCTGGGCTGGGGGAGCCAGGGTGCTGCGATCGCAAACCCTGACCTATCGCAATCGTGATTTTATCGTTGCCGCCAAATTGTCGGGTGCGTCGGAACTCGGAATCTTGTTTGGCGAGATCTTGCCCAATATGCTGTCTCTCATCATTCATGTCTTGATGGGCGGAATTATCGGCGGCATCATGGGAGAAGCCTTCTTAGAGTTTCTTGGTCTTGGCAACTCGTCTGTGATCAGTTGGGGCACCATGATGTACTGGTCTGATGTTGGCGGCGCAATGCTTTTGGGCGCGTGGTGGTGGTTGTTGCCAGGAGGGCTTGCGATTGCCGTTTTTGGTATGAGCATGGCGCTGATGAACTATGGCATCGATCAGGTGACCAATCCGCGTTTGAACACCACTTCCAAAGAAAAAGTTCGCAAACCGTCCAAGTCAGGAGGTGTGGAGATTGTCAAACCATGAAGCCGTTCTGGAGATCAAAGATCTGTCTGTAGCATATGGAACGGAGAAGGGCGACGTTCTGGCAGTTCAAGATTTGAATTTAAGCGTGTTGCCAAATGAAATTATGGGTCTGATCGGGGAGTCGGGGTCTGGAAAATCCACTCTCGCCTATGCCGTGATGCGTCTTCTCAAAGGCTCTGCCAGAGTCGTTAAAGGATCGATCCGGGTACTTGGGAAAGACCTTTATGCGATGGACAAGGAAGAGTTGCGCCAATTCCGCTGGGCTAACCTGTCAATGGTTTTTCAAAGCGCAATGAACGCGCTCAACCCCGTTCTGACGGTGGAGACCCAGATTATCGATACGATTCTCAATCATCGACCACACCTCAGCAGGCGCGAAGCGCGCGAAAAGGCGTATGAATTGGCAGACTTGGTACGGATCGACCGTAGTCGAATCACTAGTTATCCCCATGAGTTGTCGGGGGGGATGCGGCAGCGTATTGTCATTGCGATTGCCATTTCCCTGGAACCCTCGCTGGTGATTATGGATGAACCGACAACTGCTCTGGATGTGGTGGTTCAGAGATCCATTCTCGATCAAATCAAGGAAATTCAGCAACGTGTTCAATTTTCTGTGTTGTTTATCAGTCACGATTTCAGCTTGGTATCGCAACTCGCTTCACGGATTGCCATCATGTACGCAGGGCGGGTGGTTGAATTGACGGCAGCCCGTTCGCTTATGGATGGGGAAGTTTTGCATCACCCGTACACGGAAGGACTGTGGCGGGCAATTCCGAAAATCACAGGCAACTCAGTGGCGCTGGAGGGGATTCCAGGAACACCGCCCAATTTATTGCGACTTCCTTCCGGTTGCGCGTTTCATCCTCGTTGTCGGTATACCTTTGAGCCGTGTCTGACGACGCGTCCGCATTTGCAGGAAGTAGAGGGTTCCGAGATCGCTTGTCATCGCTTTGTACCGGAGGGGATTCATCATGGCTCATGAACCGTTGATCGAAGTAAAGGATCTTGTCGTGCGTTTTTTGGTGGGCAGTGGCCTGAAGCGGCGATATATCGTACCGGTGAATCATGTGAGCTTTACGATCGATTCCGGAGAAGTGGTCGCACTGGTGGGCGAATCGGGAAGTGGAAAAACAACGATCGGCCGTGCACTGGTCCGCATTTTGGCGCCATCCAGTGGAACGGTCCGTCTCGCTGGAGTCGATGTGACGAAGGTCAAAGGAAAAGCGCTGGTTGCATACCGCAAACAGATCCAGATGATCTTTCAAGACCCTTACGGTTCTCTTAATCCTGTGAAGACGGTGGAACGACATATGCGGTTGCCCATTCGCAAGCATATGCAGGACAGAGAAGGAACCATAGGCGAACAGATTGATGAATCACTGCGGACAGTGGGGCTCTCCCCTGTTTCTGAAATGCGCCTGAAGTTTCCGCATGAACTGTCTGGTGGACAAAGGCAACGGGTGGCTATTGCGCGGGCGCTTGCCGTAAAACCTCGGGTCCTGGTGGCGGATGAGCCCATCTCGATGCTGGATGTATCAATCCGAGCTGAAATATTACAATTGCTTAAGCATCTTCAGCGGCAATATTCGCTTGCCTATCTGTACATTACCCATGATCTGGCGTCGGCGCGTTATTTCGGGGATCGCATCATGGTCATGTATGGTGGACAGATCATGGAGTCAGCGCCAGCCGACGAACTCGTCGAAAAGCCCCAGCACCCCTATACACGGCTGCTGTTGGCGGCCACTCCAGGCACCGCTCATACCGGGCCGCTCCCGGAGACAAGCAATCGCTCACCTAATCTGTCTGAAAATAGACAGGGCTGCCCCTTTGCGGACCGCTGTCCGTATGTCATGGAAATCTGCCGCACGCAGGATCCGCCGCTCATTGAACAGAGCGCCAACCATCTGGTGGCGTGCCATCTGTAGCCGGGCAGCTTCATCAGCGATGATTCCTGACCTGTAAACGCGCCCAGATTGCCTGACAGCCCCAGGGCATGTGCGCGCTGGGGCTGTCAGGCGGGGAGACGCTATACACTTTACTCTAGCCTTACTCTACGTCTCCGTCCCAGCGGGACATCCCGCCCATGAGGTTGTAGGTTTTTGTATAGCCGGCACGCTGCAAAAATTCGACGGCTCGCCCGCTGCGGCCGCCGCTCAGACAGACAATCACGCTTTCTGTATGGGGATCAATCTCCATGTAGCGATTCCCCAACTGGCCCAAAGGAATGGATTTTGCTCCAGGAATATGTCCAGACGCAAATTCTCCAGGTTCGCGCACGTCTATAATCTGAAGAGGCCTGTTTTTCTTTACCTGTTCCTTTACATCGACAGGCATCCATTGTGGTGCTGACATCGAAATCATCCCTTCGGGTTTTTATTAAATCGTACTCAGGCAGTCCACGCTGTCAAACCGCCCGTAAGGGTTTTGGCATTGGAAAATCCACGCGTATGCAGGATTTCACACGCCTGGGCGCTGCGGTTTCCCGAACGACACACTAAAATCAGGTCCATACGATGGTCGATTTCATGCAATCGATAGGGCAATTCAGCGAGTGGAATCAGGACCGATCCTTCAATATGGCCCGATCGATACTCGTCAATTTCTCTTACGTCAACGATCTGGGCCGCATCGTGGCCGAACATCCTGCTTTTTAATGCCTGGATGGTGATTGTCGGACAATGTTCGCTCACGGTGAATTCCTCCTTTTATCATCCCCAGTCACACGCCGCTTAATCGGGATAGGGGTAAACCAAACAGTCTGACAGCATCAGTATAATATACCCATGCGGGTATATCAACGTTGATCAACGACTTTTCATTAAAATGTGGATGGTTTCCAGGATGCTTTCATTCGCCGAATCGCCTGTGCGCAGTTCGGTGCGTATGCACTGTTCCATGCTGGCGCCAACGATGTGCAAAATCAGATGGTCCAGCGAAGTATGGACAGCCGTCAGCGGGGTAACCACATCGGCGCAGTTGCGTTTCTGATCCATCAGTGAAAGGACAGCGTGGATCTGGTCCTCAATGCTTTGCAGTCTGTCCTTGTCATCTGCGCTATACATTGCCTGTTGGCTGAGTTTTGAATCTGTCATAGCAGCACCAACCTTCATGATGAGATAAGCGCTCACGAAGCAATGGATTATGTGTTCATTATATACCGAACGGGGTATATAACAAGGGGAAGTTTCAGACCTTGGACAACAACCTTGACAAGGGGAGAGTGAGGCATCATATTCAGTACATATTGATAGGGGTATACGCACGCTGCATTAATTGTAGGGAGGAATTGTCATGCAGGGGAAAAAAGTACTTATTTGCGTCGCTCATCCAGACGATGAGGTATTCTGTTCAGGCACTATTCTGAAACTCACGGATTCGGACAATGACGTCACACTCATCGTGGGTACGCAAGGGGAAAAGGGAAGCCACAATCCGTCGCTTACCCCGGAGGCGATCGCCGATATCAGGAGAGCGGAGATGGAATTGGCCGCTTCGCATCTTGGCGTCCGTGAAGTCGTGCAACTCGGGTACAAGGACGGTGAACTTCAGTATGCGACCGATCTGAAGGAAACGTTGTTTCGTCTTGTGCGCTCCATTCGTCCGGATATTGTGATCACGTTTGACCCCTGGAAACGGTACGAGATTCATTCTGATCACCGAGTCATCGGATTCGCCATGATTGAGGCTGCCCATCTGGGGGCGAACTGCTGGTATTATCATGGCCAGTTGTCGCCTGATATCCTGTGCCACCGGAGTCAGGAACTGTATCTCTTCAATTGTGACGAGCCCAATTACTATGTGGATATTGCCGAGGTGTTTGAACGAAAATTGCGCGCCGCCGCAGCGCACGCGAGCCAATTTGGATCGGCGGTCGATGAATTGCAGTTGCGGCGTATTGTGAACCAGATGAATCCCGATGTGCAGATGACCATAGAACCGCTTCACAAGATGTGGCGATCAGACCTGTATTTGTAGCGGAGAGCCCGGAGCCGCGCGCTGAGACGGGGGAGAAACTGGGTGTCGTCGACTCATGCGGGGTTTTTCCGAGCGCTGGCCAAGAGCGCTCCTGCAACGATGATGGCGCCGCCCAGATATTCGGACAGCGTCAGCCGCTCGCCCAACAACAGGAACCCCAGCACAACTGTCCAGACCGGGAGCAGGTTGATAAACGGGGCAGATCTGCTTGCCCCCGTCAGATTGACTCCGGCGGTCCACACAAAGTAAGCGATGACTGACGCGGCGGTGCTGACATACAAAAGCGCCGCCCAGGCTGCTGGTGTCATGTGGACGGCCGAGAGAGGCGTCAGCAGCAGTCCCGCCGCCAGACTTGGAATGGCGCCAAACAGCGCTGCGCCCGCCGTCATCGTGAGCGCGTCCATGCTATGGCTGAACCGCTTTCCAAGCACAGTGTAGAAACCCCAGGCCAGAGCAGCCGCGATCAGTTCCACATCGCCGATGGAAAAAGCGAAATGCCCAGTGTGTCCTGCGCCAACCAGCACCGCGACGCCGAGTATGGAGAGGGCCATGCCTGACCACGCAAGAGGAGAGGGGCGCTCGTGCAGAAGCAGGACACTCAGCAAAAGGATTCCGGCAGGTATGGCGCCTGAAATCATTCCTGCCTGCGCTGCCGGAACAGTATGCAATCCCAGATAGGTCAGAGTGGAGAACACAAACATACCGATGAACCCCAGCAATAATAATTCTCTCCAACGAGCCCTATACGGTACGCGTTTTCCACTCGCACTCATGAGCAGCAGCAGCAGCATAGCGGACACAGTCCAGCGCACTCCATTCAGGAGAAAAGCGGGCATGGCTGGCGCCAGCATACGACCTGCGATATAATTGCCGCTCCATAGCAGGGTGGCGAGTGTCAGCAAAAGCGCGCCTCTGATCATCGGTTTCACTCCGTTTCTTCATGTTCACGCGAATCCTATTCCACTATGATAAAGTTGGCGGCATGGTTTGAAAAGGAGCAATCGGCAATGCAGCGCCATTGGGTTTCCCTATGAGGTGAAGCGATGGAGATCAAACAACTGGAGTATTTTGTTGCGGTGGCTGACAGGCAGAGCATAACCAGGGGGGCGGCGGCGTTATATGTGAGCCAGCCCACGGTCAGCCAGCAGATTCGCCTGCTGGAAGCGGAACTGGGTCAGCCGTTATTTGAGCGCAGGCCTGGCGGCGTCACGCTGACAGATGCGGGTCGCACGCTGCTGCGCTATGCGCTGCGCATTCTGCAGAACAGGCAAGAAGCGCTGGCGCAAATCAGAGGTGAACGGGAGCGGGAGGGCAGTGTCCAGATTGGCGTATTGCCGACTATAAATTGGGATATATTGCCCGATTTGATCGGCGGCTATCGGACGGTGGCGCCGGGTCACCAGATCACTGTCACAGAGGCCAGTACTCAGACGCTGCTGCAGGCGGTCAGCAGAGGTGATGTAGAGATGGCTCTGCTCGATTTGCCGATCAGCGACCCAACTCTGCATGTGGAAAAACTATGGGCAGAAGACCTGATTGTAATCGCTCCTCCCGGAGTCGAGTTTTCCGTGCAGCCAGTGCCGCTGACGCAGTTGCGCGACGCGCTGTTCATCACGGCGGAGTCAGGGTACGGACTGCGCGACGCCCTGTTTCGGTTGACGCAGACGGCTGGCTTTAATCCGCGCGTAGCGCTTGAATTGACCAGCCTGGGCGCGATCATCGGGTTTGTCCATCACGGTTTTGGTCTGAGTCTGGTGCCTGAACGCACCGTGCGCCTGGAGATACAGGCGGGCGCAGTGCAGTCTGTTGCGTTGACGGATCCTGTCAGTCGCGATATTGGCTTGGTGTGGCGCAATAACAGGCCTCTGGCGCCGGTCGCCCGCGGTTTTCTGGCGTTTTGTAGGGAACGGCTGGGCGCGCTGTGAAGGAGTGCTTTGCAACAGAGTTCTGGAGTCGATCCCGCCATGCTGAGACGAGCGATTTTTCGGGATAGACTTCTATGCTGCTTCGCAGCACCAACAACCGGGAAGAAAATTCGCCTACGGCGATTTTTCGGGATAGACCCGCATGATTGGCTTCTTCCGATCACCATCAATTGATGAAAAACCCGCTTGGCCGGAATCGTATGCTGTGCCGAGGCGAGTTCGGCGCAGCCGTGTTTGAGAAGCGGCACAGCATACGATTCCGGCGGGCAGAGACGAGCGATGTTTCGGGATAGTGTTAGTTATTGACGGTGGACGTATCTGTTGATAGAATAGTGTTATTAAACAACGAAAGGGGGTTGGTCTTAACTCTTGAGTAGTGTATCTGCAAGGCCATACCCCAACCTGACCTTTTAAACAGGTTGGCGGATAGTGTGGTAGAGCCATGGGCGCTAATTTCCCATGGCTCTACCTATAATTATCCTGTGGACAATGCATGCTTATGAATGGGAGATGACTCATCGTGTCGGACATGACTGGTCACAGACAGATGGTGTTAAACGGCCTCCAGGGTTGGGGAGCGCACGCTTCTGTCAACCATATATTTGAGAATCTTGACTGGAGACTGGCAGGTCGGTGTCCTGAGGGATCGCCGTACACGATCTGGCAGCTTCTCAATCACCTGATCTACTGGCAGGACTATACTCTGCGTTTGCTTGCGGGGGAGGCGCCCGCTGTTCCCGAACATGCGGATTTATGGCAAGGCGACACTGTTCCTGCCAGTGAGATTTCATGGAACACGGCTGTTGAATCGTTTCTGGCGGGTCTGCGGATGGTGGAAGAAGCGGCAAAAAACTACGATCTGGAGAGCGCGACGCCCGCGCTTCCAGAGCAGTCGCACGCTGAGACGCTGGGCATGCTGATCGGTCATAACAGCTACCATCTTGGTCAAGTGGTGCTGTTGCGACGCATGCTTGGGTCCTGGCCGCCGCCATCGGGCGGGGATGCATAGTGAGCAGTGGTTCCGCAGCCTCTATGCCAGGGTGACCGAATAAGCTCACGCTGGCGCGGGGATTGACCAAGAATCGCAGGGATCAAAAGAGACGCAGGAGCGACTGCGCATATATTTTGTAACGTTCATACCCTTCACGATAGACTGCCAGATCGGAGGATGGAACGATCTTTTCCACGCCGGACTGTTCCATCACAAGATCATCGATGCTTGTCGAGAAGCCTTGCGATGCGCCAGCGAGCGCTGCGACGCCATAGGCGGCCCCCTCCGAATAACTTCTGACTGCCAGCGGCATATTGAGTATATCGGAGAGAATCTGCAACCACAGCGGGCTGTTTACAACTCCGCCTGTAACAACAAATTCCGCAACATTTTGATTTAAAGATTGCACAACATCCAGGCAGTCTCTCAGCGAGTACGCCACACCTTCCAATACACTCCTGACCAAGTGCGCTGGCTTGTGCTGCAAATGAATGCCCAAAAATCCGGCTCGCAATTGATCGCTGTTGTAAGGCGTGCGTTCGCCCGCAAGAAATGGCAGGTAAATCAGCCCGGTGCTTCCGCGTTCAGACTCTGCGGCCGCATCCATCAGGGAATCGTATGATGCGCCGTGTCCCATGGCGTCCCTGAACCATCGCAGCGAAGCGCCTGCTGCAAGGGTGACACCCATTCCATACCACATATCCGGGATGGCATGACAAAAAACATGCAGAGTGGGATTTTGCGTCGCAGCCTGCTGAGTGGAGGGCGCTTCTCCAAGACCACACAGAACCACGCCAGACGTTCCGATCGAGACAAGCCCCTTGCCCATGTCCACAACGCCCATCCCGACGGCCGCCGCCGCATTGTCTGCGGCGCCCGCAATGACCGCCGTTCCCGCCTGAAGACCGGTGGCTTCACTCGCGGCAAAGGTAACCGTGCCAATGACTGCGCCGCTTTCAAATACCGGGGGAAACCAGGCCTCTGGCAAGTCGAGTTCAGTCATCAGAGATTGTTGCCAGCGGCGATTGCGGACATCAAAAATGCCTGTTCCACTCGCGTCCGATACATCGGCGGTCAAGCGCTCTGTCAAACGATAGTTGATAAAATCCTTTGGCATGAGCACATGGCGGATCCGTTCATACACATCAGGTAGATGCTTCCTCACCCAGAGCAATTTGCCGAGTGTGAACCCAGGTAACAGAGAATTGCAAGTCAGAGTTTGATAGCGCTCATGACCGACGGATTGAAGTATCTCATCGCACACGTCCTTTGTACGGGTGTCATTCCATAAAATACTTTTTGCGACCGCCGCTCCGCTTTCATCGAGCAGGACTGATGAGTGCATTTGTCCTGCTACGCCAATGGCCATGATATCCGCCGGCGAAATTCCATTGGACCATAATTCCCGCAGGCAGGAACGAAAAGCATTCCACCAGACTTCCGGATCCTGTTCGGCCCAACCGCTTCTCGGTACATCAAATGTGTACGAACTGTAGGCTTTTTTTACAATCCGGCCCTGTTCATCAATGACGAGCACCTTCGTTCCCTCGGTGCCTATGTCGGCTCCCAGTGCATACGGCATTCGCGTTCACCTTATTCTGTGTATAGGTGTGTTCGTTCAGTCTGAACCTTCTCCCCGTGGATAAATCTAGGGGGTTCTAAAAGCCTATACCGCCGCACTCTCGTCGGCTCTCGCGCTGGCTTTCGCCCTCGCTACATCATCCGACGCCTCATGCATGGGCAGACTTTCTTCTTCGGACGACCCGCTCTGACTCCGGCGCTCAAAGACGCCAAAGGAGGTCGGCTTTCGCCTTCCACTCGCAGGTTGGTTTTCCGTCGCCTGTTCCCAAGCCGCCCGCAGGAGCGGTTCCGCAGCTGACCAAGACTCGTTCGCCTCGATGACTTGGAGTAGGTTGTCTTTCACGTGCCGGGCCAGATAACCACTGAAGAGATCCCGTTGCATCTCCACACCGCAATCACAGGCGTGGACGCGCTCGGATAACCTCTTCTTGTGCCTCTGGCCGCACAGGCACCGCTTGCGATAATGCCGTTGTGCGTGTGGAGAACTCATCGACGGACCCGCCGGCGCTTTCAGCCTTGCGAGTGAGGATCGATAAAAACGTGTGCGGCGCTCGAACGGAAACGGATTTTCCATAGAGTTTTTGAAAGGCGAGGTAGCTTAGTTTCTCAGTGTGGATATCGGTTCCCATCGCGATGATCCGATTGGCCAATTGCCCGTGAAGGGTCTTGCGATGCGCCGCCTCACGCCGGAACAGGTCCGCCAGTTCCGCTTGTGTACCCTGTTGTCGGCGGCTCTTCTTGATGGGGCGCTTCCCTTTGATCGCACGGCCTTGTTCGTCGTAGCACCCCGGATTATTCGCCCGCCGCTGTCGGTCGAGTTTGCGCTGCAGACGCCGAATCTGCTTGTGATCCCGCGCCACCTGCTCGCAAAACTGTTCCAGCGACGCCTGTGTCTCTCCAACCACCGCAATCGTCGAGGGTCCGATGTCCAACCCGACCGTTTCGGTTCCGATGGCATGCTCCGGTTTCTTGTAGGGGATCCCTTCGCAGACCAGTTGCGCATAGTAGCGGGTCCGGCCATGAACCTCCCGGCGCACGATCCGAACGTACTTCACGCGCGAGGAGAGACCATGCTGGATCACCGGATCTTTGCGCGCCGCCTTGACCATGGTCAGTTCGATTCCGTTCCACAGCACTCGGTCATCCCGCCAGCGGATGCAGGCGGCGTTGGTCTTGCCTTCCAGGCTGCGCAACCCGCGTCGGCCCTTGAAGCGTACGTCTCTTGCCTTGCCCAATGCCACCTTCTGGACGGCGTCAAAAGCGCGGGCGGCCAGCTTTTGTTCCACATGCGAGTCCAAGTGATCGCCCAGCCAGGTGTCGCGCCGCATCCCGTCGGCCACGGCTTCCAGCGCGTAGGAGGAGAACCCGTGGGCGGTTCTTGCGGCGGCAAAATGAGCGCGACGTTCGGCCTCGTCCTTCGTCTGCTTGGCCTTTGTATACCAGATCGATTGCCGAAACAGAGCCAGACGCCGCTTGGCTTCGCCAAGGAGTGCGTTGTACAGTTGCCGGGCCGCTTCAAAACGGAACTCCAGTTTCTTCTCCTGCTGCCTCGTGACCCGAAGAGGAATCTCGCAGATAAAAGAAGGGGTTCGTTCTTTCTTGTTAGACGTGTTTTTGGTTTTCGATGTACTGCTTGATAACGGCAAAGGGTGCACCTCCTACTGTGGAGACAAAGTACGAATTCGTCCAGAGCGTGGGCAATCGGCTGCGAAGAAACGGAAACTCCCGGCGCAAATGATGGGAAGAACGCCCTTTGAGGAGCTTAACCAAATGGTGAATGCCAAACTGCGGATCGACTTCAACCAAGAGGTGCACGTGATCCGGCATGACTTCGAGTTCAAGGATGTCTGCCCGATGCTCCGCCGCCACTTCGCGGATCAATTCTTTGAGCCGAACGTCGGCGCCATTCACCAAGACTTTGCGCCGATATTTCGGACACCAGACGACGTGATATTTACACGAGTAGACGACGTTTCGATTCGATTTGTAGTTCATGGAACCAGTATATCACACGTCTACTGCATACTGTGTGGAGGAAAAAAAGAACAGGGATATAAGGCGCTTTCAGGTAATGCACTGCAACACTCATGGCAACGCGAAAGAGTGAAAAACTTGGTTGGTAGCCTGTTTGATAATGATAAAATACAATCATTTTGTGTTTGTTGAACAACGTTCGAAAGTGTGCTAATGTGGTGATGACCACATTCGATTTAGATGGGGGAGATCGTGCGATGATTCAGATTGTATGCCTGAATCCCGCGATGGATCGAACGGTGTTGATTGGCGCGCTCCAACCTGGTCATGTTCATCGTTCTGAGCGAGGCCTGTCTATGCCGGGCGGCAAGGGAATCAATGTGGCCCGGTTTCTAAAGGAAATCGACCCTGCAATTGATGTTCGGCTGGTTGGTTTCGCAGGGGGATATATCGGCAACTATATTCGCTACGAGTGCAAGCAGGCTGGCCTGTTTGAAGAGTTTACGCAGATCGAACAGGGCAGCCGCGTCTGTACGACATTGGTGGAGAGTGATCGAACTACTGTGATCAACGAACCGGGGCCGACCCTCAGCGAGGGCGACATACAGAGGTTTTGGGAGTCGCTAAATCCAAATGCTGATCTGGTCGTCATATCGGGGAGCATACCGGAAGGGGCGCCGGATTCTTTGTACGCTGAGATAATTCATTATTATAATCGGCTGTCCGTACCCGTTTATCTGGATTCCAGCGGGCCGGCTTTAAAGAAGGGGATCGCGGCCGGCCCGCTGCTGATCAAACCGAATGAAGAAGAGTTCCGGTTTTTGGTTGGGATCGATGATGCCCCGGTTTCGACAGCGGACATTGTCGAATTATCGCAGTCTTTGCTGCAGACAGGAATTTCATACGTGCTTGCCAGTCTTGGCTCACGTGGTCTGATACTGGTGTCAAAACACGCACAGGCAGCGTTGATCCCGGCGCTCTCTGTGGCCGTGCGCAATCCAATTGGTTGCGGAGATGCGTTGGTTGCCGGGATTTCCTATGGCATGGTTCAGACGGGTGACATACGGATCGCTGTACAGTATGGGGTAGCAGCCGCTGCGCTGAATGCGACGAACCTTGTTCCATCCCTGGGAAATCCCGCAGCATTAGACAACTATATGAGACAAGTGAGTTCAGTTCCGATGAAGGAAGCGTTCATGCTGGAGTAGTTGGGCCTGCTATTTTTATAGATATTTGATCATCGGCTTCCAATCCTGTGCAAGAACCAGCATCTGATTCGCCGGCCTCATGGCTGTTGGGCCGCCGATGGTTTGCGTGGCGTAGGAACCACACATGACGGCGAACTCTGCTGACGCAGTCAGATCCCATCCGGAGAGCCAAGCATACATGAAACCTGCGCAAAAGGCTTCGCCGGCTCCCGTTGTATCCATCACCGCAGTGCGGGGCGGGATCGCCTGAAAGGGGCGTTGCCCTTCCGTCAAGAATATTGCACCTTGCTCTCCGAGTTTAATCGCGGCGATCTTGACGCCGCATTCCACTAAGTAAGCAGCTTGCCTCAGCGGATCTTCTTCGCCTGTCAGTCTAACGGCTTCCAGGTGGCTGGGCATAGCAATATCCGTTTCCGGCAATACTTCGCGTGTCGCACTCCATCGATCCAGAGGGCTGAATACCGTATCGATGCTGGTGGTAACGCCTGCCTTGTGGGCGTTCCTAAACAGTTCGAGCCCCTTAGCTCCATCATAGCCGGGGATCAAAGGCATGCCGCCCAAATGGATATGGCTGTACGCTCGCACATCGATCTCGTCAACATCAACCAAGCGGTCCGCTGCGCCGGGGCGGTGCAGGAAGCTGCGCTCGCCCGCAGAGTCGACCAGCACAACGGTGCTTGCCGTAGGCAGATCCTCGTGTTGCAAAAAGTGCTCAAGACCGATGCCGTCGGATTGCATTTCCTGGATAACCAACCTGCCAAATGCGTCTTTGCCCACGCTCCCCGCCAAACTTACAGATAGCCCTAAGCGAGCGCAGTCTCGCGCGAAGGTGGAGGCCACACCGCCCGTGGCGAAAACCAGATCCTGAATCAACTGAAGGCCCTGAGCAGGTGGAAGGTGATCGACCGGGCGGATGAGCACATCCGCCCCCGTCATTCCAATCGCCAGAACATCGATTGTTGCAAAGGGCATTGCCTTGATTTCCCTCCGATCGTCTTGCTGGATTCATCTCACGGTCGATTTTCTCTATGGATCACGTTCACGAAAGCTCTTAGAACGCGCTCGCTTTCTTCCTTTGGGCGTTGCCACACATTTCTGCCGATAGCTACACCGCGAACCCCTATGTTAATGGCCTCGCTGACGAGCGAGATAACTTGCTCCGTGTCGCCCGCCAATCCGCCGCCAAGCAAGATTAGCGGGACCTTATACTGGTTGCACCATTTGGTTAATGTTGCTGAATTGCCTGGATGAGACACCTTCAATATGTCTGCTCCGAGTTCGTATGCCACGCGCGTCGCATCAGAAAGAATGGCGATTTTCGTTTGCAAGTCGCTGACGGGATGGACGGTTGTAGGTTCGATCATCACAGGCAACTCCCATTTCTCCGCTTCGCGCACCATGGCCGCGAGCATCTTGACGTTTTCCATGCGAGACGCCGCTGGTTGATCCCAGAGCAGCAAAACCTTGATCGCATCATACCCTTTGCGAACCGCCAACTCCGGCCAATTGATCTGCCCGTGAGTTATGCCTTGGCCATCTTCGTAGAAACAATCGGCGTTCACTATACGCGCCGGGGTGTTTTTGCCCGTAAACACGGCGTCGGCATGCGTATTCAAGCCGTCGTTGAGGAGAATACCGTCTACACCCGCATGGGATAGATTCGTCAGCACACCGATCGGGTCTTCGAGTCCGGGCACAGCTCCTAAACTGATGCTGTGATCCACCGGTAAAATGACCGTATTGCCCGTGTCTGGTCTAAAAATACGATTTAATCGATATGATTTTCCATTCATGCTGACTAACACTCCCCAGTTGGTGGTTGATTCATTGCAAATATTACACTTTGACCAAATCGGCGTGAAGAGCTTCCAGTTTACATGTCCAATCGTCATCAAGGTTTTGATCTGTGATGATTTTTGTTCCGCTTGCCAAGGGCGCAAATATATAGGGCGATCGCTGTCCGAATTTCGACGAATCGGTCACATAGTAAACTGATTCGCTGGCTCGACTCAAAGCTTGCTTGATCTCCACTTCCGCAAAATTCGCGTTGGTAAATCCCGCTTCTGAAGTGACGCCGCTGGTGGACACGAATACCTTGCCAGCGTAGATCGTCTCAAAAAAGCGCCTGGCCGTGCTGCCCACGAACGACTGGGTGCCCCTGCGAAATTCCCCACCCGGCATCAACAGAGATATGTGGTCCACGTTGCGCAGGCGGTGCGCAACGTTAAGCGCATACGTGATGACCGTGATGTCGCGCATGTTTGACTCAGCCAGCGCCACCGCAATCTCGTAGGTGGTTGTGCCAGAATCGAGAATGATGGTATCTCCTGATTGAATGATGCTTTGACAATAGACGGCAATTCGCTGTTTTTCGACCGTGTGATCATTTTCACGCAGAATGAAGGGGATATCGGTCTCGTTCCAGATCACCCCGCCATGAATTCTCTTGAAGCCAAGGTTATTTTCCTCCAGTTTTTGCAAGTCCCGTCGAATCGTCATATCCGAGACCTGGTAACGCTCGATCAATTCCTGAACCGAGACGTTGCGTCGCGCCTGTATCCATTCAGACATTCGCTGCAACCGATTCGAAGTGAACATGCGCCCACCCCCTAACAATAGACTCGCTACAATTCAGCGAATTTAACCAACAGCGCAAATTCGCATAGTAAAGAGTGTAAAAACAATCAGAATACGTTTGTATGGGATCATTAAACTCTAAGCACAGCACGATGTCAAACGGTTACAACGGTTCGACTTACCTTGTGAACCGTCTGTTTTGGCTGAAGTTGGGCACAATCATTCGGATTACCGACCATTGTTTGTTTTTGTTTATTAGTGTTGACGGTAATATCGATACATGATAATATCTAAACATATTTTCCGATGAAAGCGCTAACTACTCCATGCGAAGGGGGATTGTCGAATCACAGATAGATATACGATTAGAAAAAAGGGGAGGACCTCATTTTGAAACTTAATAAACTCGTGATGTCCGCTTTGGCGATTTCAATGACCATCGGTATCGGCGGTTGGAGTTCAGCGGCGCAAGCTACTCCATACGTCGCCGCGCACAGAACCGCAGCCAAGACGCCGGTGATTGGCGTAACTCTGATGACTTTAACTAATCCATACTTTGCCACGATGGGCACCGCGTTTGTGAAGTACGCGAAGCTTCATGGCATGAAAGCCATTGTCGACGGCGCGAACATGAGTCAAAGTACAATGTTGCAGCAGGTTGACAGTTTTATCGAACAACATGTCAGCGCCGTCGTCATGGCGCCGCCCGATGCAACGGCTGCGGTGAGCGCGGTTCTTGCGTTAAATAGAGCGCACATCCCGGTGTTTACCGTCGATACCAATATCGATGTGAACGCGCTCCATAAGGAACACGGAAAAATTGTCCAATTCGTGGGTTCGAATAACTATCAGGCCGGGTTAATCGCAGGTCAGGAAATGGCTGCGTATATGAGAGGAAAGGGGAACATTGGGTGGATTGATTTTCCAACCGCCCAATCGGTTCAACTGAGAGATAAGGGTTTTCTAAAAATCCTCAGTAAGTATCCAGGCATTCATGTTGTTTCGCGTTTAAGCGGAAACGGCTCGACGCCGGGCGGGCTCACGGCCGCTTCGGAAGCACTCGCGGCCCATCCCGCAATTAAGGCGTTCTTTGACATCAACGCGCCATGTGGATTGGGAGCTGTTGCCGCGATCAAAGCGGCGCACGATGTCGGTAAGGTAGCCGTAATCGGTCTGTCCGGCAGCCAGGCAGCTGTCAAGGCGATTGAAAACAACTCCGTGTTCAAGTTTGGCGCCATGCAGGAGCCATCTTTAGAGGCCAATATCGAAGTGCAGAATATCGCGAAGTACCTGCATGGAATCCGCGTGCCCGCACAGATTTTGACGCCGGTGTTCAAGATTACTCGTCAAAACGCCGCTAAATTTGCGCCTGTAGCATATCACTGAGTGAAGTGACTCGATTGTGGTTCCCATTCGCCATAAACAGGGAATGGGAACCCAATGCACTTTATTTCTTTTGGGGTGGATACAATGGATGAAGCTGCAGTGGTCATGGCAAAGAATATCGGCAAAAGCTACAACAACGTGGTGGTGTTGGACAACTTTTCGATCACCATTGGGTCGGGTGAGGTTCATGCATTAATTGGTCACAACGGCGCGGGCAAATCCACGGTGATTCGCCTGCTGTCGGGTTCCGAGTTGCCTTCATCGGGTGCGATATCGGTTTTGGCCGAGGATGTACAATTAACATCGCCGTCGGTTGCTCAGAAACATGGTATTTTCACTGTATATCAGGAATTGCATTTAATTGACGAAATGACCGTCGCAGACAACATATTTTTGGGACGAGAACTGCATAAACGCGGATTTGTGAACCGCAAAAGAATGGCTTCCATTGCAACAAAACTTTTGGCAGAACATCATGAACACCGCATTGACGTTACGACGAAAGTGAAGCATCTCTCGCACGCGAAAAAGCAATTGATTGAGATTATCAGCGCTTTAAATAACCAGGCCAAGCTGATTCTCCTGGATGAGCCTACCACTGCGCTTGAATCTGAAGAGATAGCGATCCTTCTTGACACAATCCGCAGATTGACGAAGACGGGTGTCTCGTTTCTCTTTATCACCCACAAGTTGGATGAAGCGTTTGCCGTTGCGGATCACGTCACGGTGTTAAGGAATGGTCGAACTGTTTTACAGACAAGCACTCAGGAGGCAAACAGGGAAGAGGTTGTACGAAGCGTGGTAGGCAAAGAATTAACCGTGTTCAACAAAACTTCCATGAACGCGAGTTTTACTGAAAAGGCGTTGGAGATCAATGATTTACGTTCGGATGTTCTCACAGGTGTGAACCTAAAGGTGCATAAGGGTCAAGTGATCGGACTTTACGGTTTGGTGGGTTCCGGCCGTACCGAGGTATTGGAGACGATCTTTGGCATTCGCAGATTTTCGATGGGGAACATGGCGCTGTTTGGCAAGCCGTATAAACCGCGTTCACCGCTTCAGGCGTTGCGGGCGGGTGTGCGTTTATTGACCGAGGATCGAAAACTCACTGGAATCATTCCGCAAATGGATTCACGGATGAATATGGCCTTGTCCAGTCTTTATTCCATGCAATCATATGGTTTCATCAATCGTCGCATGGTCATGCAATCGACAGATGAATTTGTCTCCACCTTATCTATTAAAGGAGACATGTCTCGACCCATTGTACGGTTGAGCGGGGGTAACCAACAGAAGGTGTTGCTTGCAAGATGGTTGATGCTAACAGGAACGATCCTGCTGCTTGACGAACCCACCAAGGGCGTTGACATCGGGGTGAAAGCGGAAATTCACGGGATCATTCGCAATCTGGCCAGTGAGGGATACGCCATTATTGTCGTTTCTTCCGAAGTCGAGGAGATCATGACCGTTTCCGATTCTATCATCGTCATGTCAGAGGGGCGAACCAAGGATAGAGTGTATGACGCTCAGTCGGTTACAGAGGATGAATTATTATTCGAAGCGATGGAGGCGTGATATTTTTATGAAGCGGAAACTTCCGAATGAACTGGGAATTGCCTCGGTGTTGGTTTTGATCGTACTTGTCCTGACACTTATGTCGGCAAATTTTATGAGTGTGTCTAACATCTTCACCCTGCTGTTAAACACGGTGAATATCGGTCTGCTTGGCCTCGGTGAAACATTTGTGCTTTTGACTGGAGGCATCGATCTGTCAGTTGGCGCTGTGCTTGCTTTGTCAGGGGTGATGACGGCGCTGGCGTTTAACGCGAATATGCCCTGGTATGTCGCCTCATTGGTTGGTATACTTTCGGGGCTGCTCATCGGGCTGTTGAACGGGGTGGTCATTCGCTTTACAAAAGTTCCACCGTTTATCGCCACATTCGCTTCTTTGGGTATTGCGTCCAGCATTCCATTGATCGCAACGCAGGCTCAGCCGATCGCGATTTTTGACAATACGTTTGGTTTTATAGGACAGGGTTTTGTATTTGGCGTTGTTCCATTCGCCGTCATCATCCTGGTTCTTATCGCCGTTCTCGCTCACCTGGTTCTATCGAAGACAGTATTTGGAGTACACGTATATGCGCTTGGCGGCAATCGGGAATCCGCAAGACTTGCAGGCATCAATACTACGAAAACGGAAATTCTGGTCTATACGATCAGCGGTACATTGGCAGGGATCAGCGGTGTAATCCTCGCTTCGCGTCTGGCCTCTGGTTATCCCACGGCCGGATCGGGAAGCTCCCTGTTTGAGGCCATCTCCGCAGCGGTTGTCGGAGGGGTGAGCCTGTTTGGCGGCATTGGATCGATTCCGGGTGCTTTCATCGGCGCGCTGGTCGTAGGAACACTCGCTGATGGGATGAACATTCTCGACGTAAATAGTTATTGGCAGCCGCTGGTCATCGGTGTGGTGATCTTGATCGCAGTCACGGTGGACACATTGCGCGCCTCGGAGCAAAGCGGGCTCAAGCAAAAACTGGCTGTCATTTTCAAAGGAGCCAATCGCTGACGGCGTGCGATCATGCACGAATAAAATTTGTTCATCACTTTATAACAGGAGTCATTGGTGACCGTCGCGACGAAGCGACGACAGCGGACGACGTACATACGAAGGGGGAGACAGGCATGCGCGCAGTGGTTATGGAGGCGGCGAGAACTCCGGTGGTGCGAGATGTGGAGGTTCCTGCGCCGCAGCCGGGCGAAGTGCTGATTGGGGTCAGGCGGTGCGGCGTCTGCGGTACGGATTTGCACATTTATGAAGGGGACTTTCTGTCAGGGTATCCGCTGATTCCCGGTCATGAATTCGCGGGGGTTGTAGCGGCTGTCGGTTCGGGTGTGGCGGCTGTTCGCGTCGGCGACCGAGTGGCGGTCGATCCCTCCCTGTTTTGCGGTCACTGCGATTATTGCCAGAGTGATCGCGGCAATCATTGTGTGAACTGGGGCGCGATCGGCGACACAGTAAGCGGCGCGATGGCGGAGTTCGTGACAGCGCCTGAGGCCAATGTGTTCAAACTGCCCGATACGATGACATTTCAGCAGGGCGCCTTCATTGAACCTGTCGCCTGTGTTGTGCATGCCATGAACCAACTGCAACTGCGCACCGGGCAGAGTGTGTTGCTGTTTGGCGCTGGCAGCATGGGTCAACTGCTCATCCAGGCCCTGACGCACTCGGGGGCGGGCGAATTGGCGGTCGTCGATGTAGCGCGGGGCAAACTGGATCTGGCTCTGGAAAATGGTGCAACCACAGCGTACTATGCGCATCAGGCGCATGATCTGCTTGCCGATCGCAAGCGCCACCGAGGATACGACGTGGTGGTCGACGTCACAGGGATCCCCAGTGTGATTCAGACGCAATTTCAGTATCTGGCGCCACGGGGAACCCATCTGCAATTCGGCGTTGCGCCAGTGCAGTCTGCGGTTACCATCAATCCCTTCGATATCTATCATAACGACTGGCGACTGATCGGATCGATGGCCATTAACCATACTTTCCAGGCGGCTCTGGAATGGCTGCGCGCCGGTCGTGTCCGCATCGATCCACTCGTTAGCGGCGTTATCGGATTGGCTGAGGTTCCCCGTTTCTTTGCGGCCGGAAAAAGCGCTGATGATATGAAGATACAGATTGAAATTTCCTGACTTTTTGAAGTTTGCCGCTCGAACAATATCCAGGGCGGCGCTCTGGCAGCCGAAACCATGGCAAGACTGATCGGCTATCGCGGCGATGTTGCGCTGATGAACGTGACGTATTTGCGCTGAATGATGTGAACTCAGGTGGCCAATCCAGAGGATGCGGCGCTGGTTTACCCGCAGCGCCTCTTTCGCGATGAGATAAACATCGTCAGCAGTTTTGTCGGTCCGTATACGATGGACCGCGCATTGCGGCTGCTTGCAGCGGAGTTGGTGGATTCTGCTGCGCTGCTCGGGAACGCTGTGACACTGCGGGAGGCAGCGACTTGGGCGACGAGATCGGGACCCGCACGAAATGCAAAGGTGTATACTGTCTTCTAAGATACCAGTGGAATTCGAGGTGCATACCGTGGCGGGAAAAATTGTTTTTGTATTGCAACTGACGGATGAATCGCGGGCGCGCATCGAGGCGGCGGCGCCCGGTTGGGAGATCGTTCATGGCAAGGACAGTTCCCTCTGGTTGTCTCATTTAAAAACGGCGGAAATTATCGGGGGCTGGAGCCGTAAAGCCGAAGCGCAATGTCTGGGAACAGAAGTGACCCCGTTGCGCTGGATTCACAATTGGGGCGCAGGCGTCGATCGCATGCCGCTCCATGAATTCAAGCGGCGGAACATCATCCTGACAAACGCGAGCGGCGTGCACGCATTTCCCATCTCGGAAACCGTTTGGGCCATGCTGCTGGCGTGGACTCGCAAGTTGCATACTTACATCCGAAACCAGGCCCACCATACCTGGTCTCACAATGATCTGTCTCTGGAACTGCACGGAAGTCGTCTTGGTATCCTTGGCGTCGGCGCCATCGGCGCGGAAATAGCCAGGCTGGGCAAAGCATTTGGCATGCAGACATACGGGTTGCGGCGCTCCGGGCAACCGGCGCCCTGGATTGATGCGATGTATGGCAGGGAAGGCCTGAACGAACTGCTGGCACAGTGCGACTATGTCGTCAACGCGCTGCCGTTAACGGATGACACACGTCGGCTGATGGGCAAAGAACAATTCTCCTGTATGCGGGAGAATTCATTTTACGTCAATATTGGCCGCGGCGGCACCACAGATGAAGCGGCTCTGATCGCAGCGCTCGAAGATGGGCGCATCGCGGGCGCCGGGCTGGACGTATTTGAGACGGAACCGCTGCCTGCAGACAGTCCTCTGTGGAACATGGACAATGTCATCATCACGCCGCACTCTTCAGGAACGACCGGGCGCTACGATGAGCGCGTGATTGACATCTTTGTCGAGAATCTGTCTGCTTATCTGGACGAAAAAGAGCCGGGCGTCAATCGGGTGGATCTGGATCGGCAATATTGACGGTGATTGACGAATATAGGCGTTTGTCTGGGATTTAATCCCGATTGTAATAACAAATCCAATGGATTATAATAATATTCGAACTTGTTATGTAAGCGTTTAATTTTGGAAGGGGGGAGAGATTCGCCATCATGAAATGGTGGAATAAGAGCGCGGTCATGACTACGGTGTCGATCGTCGGCGGTGTGTTGTTATGGCAGATTGCCGGTATGTTGTCGCCTGTGCTTGTGGCCAGTCCTGTTGCGGTTCTCGGCGCTTTACTGACGGGGCTTCAGGGTGGCCCGCTGGTACTTGATATCGTGGTCAGCCTGACACGCGTTATCGAAGGATTTCTTGCCGCGTTTGCAGCTTCTGTGCTGGTCGGATTTCTCTTGGGATGGTATCGAACGCCGCGTATGCTGTTTGATCCATGGGTGCAATTTTTTCGCATGATTCCGCCCATCGCGATGATTCCCCTGGTGATCGTGTACCTTGGGGTGGGTCAAGTCGCGAAAGTATTCGTTATCTTTCTTGCCGCGTTTCTGGTGATGGTTGTGACGATTTATCAGGGCGTCAAGCAGGTGGATATGACGCTGATCCGGGCGGCCCGAGTGTTGGGTTGCCGCGACGCCGATCTATTTGTCCGTGTGATTATGCCAGCGTCCATCCCGCATATTTTCACGGCTGTTCGCCTGGGCATTGCCGCCGCCTGGACGACGCTGGTGGCGTCAGAACTGATTGCGGCGTCGCATGGTCTTGGCGTGCTGATTGAGCAGGCTAGCAACTATTTTGAAATGCCGCTTGTCTATCTTGGAATTTTAATCATTGGCGTCATCGGCATCTTGATGGACCGGGGTGTTCTCTGGTTGGAACGAAGCATGACATCATGGCAGGAGAAGATACAATGACCGACTCTGTAGAATCCGCTGCAAAAATTGTGCTGGAAAACGTCACGAAACGGTACCTCATGAAAGGACAGGAATTTCTCGCGTTGTCCGAAACGAATCTCACGGTTCAATCGGGCGAGTTCATCTGCCTCGTGGGGCCAACTGGCTGCGGCAAAACGACGCTGCTCAATATGATCGGCGGTTTAGAGTCTGTATCGGGCGGGCGCATTCTTGTCAGCGGTAATCTGGTCAAAGGACCGGGGCGAGACCGGGGCATTGTGTTTCAACAGTATGCGCTCTTCCCATGGCTCTCTGTACGCAAAAATATCGAATTTGCCCTGCGGTTGCGAGGAGTGCCGAAAACAGACCGAGCGTCATTGGCGCGTCACTATCTGGCGCTGGTCAACCTCAATGAATTTGCGGATGCGCTGCCCAAACAGTTGTCCGGCGGTATGAAACAGCGTGTGGCCATTGCGCGCGCGTACGCGGCAGAGCCGGAAGTGCTGCTGATGGATGAACCGTTTGGAGCGCTTGATGCGGAGACAAAGGCGCAACTGCAGGAAGATTTGCTGCGCAGCTGGCGTGAACTGCGATCGACGATCATCTTTATCACCCATGATGTGGAGGAAGCGATTTTTCTCGCTCAACGCGTCATTGTGATGGCGGCGAGACCGGGGCGCGTCAAGCGCGAGCTGGCCATCGATCTGCCGGAAGTGCGTGACCAGTCAGTGCGTTTTGGGGCGCGTTTATTGGAGCTAAAAAATGAAGTGTGGCGTTTATTGCACGAACAGGAATGAGGGGGAGAGCGATATGAAAACGCGCAATACGGCAACACTGGGGATCGCTGTTTTATTGGCTTCAGTTGTAACTGTTGGCTGCGGCGCCAATGGCGCAGTTGGTTCCACTACCGGAACGGGCACGAACACAGCGGTCAGTTCGGCCCCTGCGTCGATCACCGTCGCGTATATGCCAAACATGGGTGGAGCCAGCAGTTTGGCCGTTGCACAGCAACAAGGGTACTTCAAGAAAGCGGGCCTGAATGTTCAACTGGATAATTTTCAGACAGGCCCTGCTGAATTGGATGCGATGGCTTCTGGCACGGTCAATATCGCGTATATTGGGCCAGGCGCGATTTTTCTGGCGATGAAAGGCAAAGCGAAAGTGATTCTGGTCGACAGTATTTCCATGGGTGACAGCATTGTTGTCGCCCCGCACTCGGGTGTCAGGACAGTTGCCGATCTGAAAGGCAAATCGGTGCTTGTGCCGGTCGGAACAACAGGAGAAATCATCCTCTATGAGGCGTTGCATTCCGCAGGCTTGTCACTTGACGATGTGAATATGATCAACACAGCCCCGAGCGCGCAGGTGCCCGCTTTCTTATCGAATCGTGCGCCCATCATGGCTGGCTGGGACCCGAACACCACCGAGGCGATGAGCAGGCTGCCGGGTTCGCACATACTTGTGAGCGATCACACGTACTTTCCAAATGTCTCGCTTCCTGACGTGTGGACTGTGTCCAACCAGTTTGCAATCGCGCATCCAAACACCGTGAAACGGTTTGTTGGGGCGATTCTGCAGGCCATGAATTATAAAACGAAACATATGTCGCAAACCGTCAGTTGGACCTCACAGTTGACCAATGTGCCGGGTCCTTTGCTGCAGCAAACGATCAGTTCCGCAGTGTGGCCAACAAAGTCACAGATTCTCCAGGACTACAAGTCCGGCGCTGTGAAGTCATGGTTCGATAGTCTGGCGAAGACGTTTGTTGCGATGAAGACGCTCCCGTCAGTGCCCAAATACAGCTCCTATGCGCTGCCAAACGTGGTTGCACAGGCAAGTCAACTGAAATAGTCATGGAGTGGTCAGATCATGAAAATCATTTACCTCGACATTGATAGTTTGCGTTTTGATCACCTTGGCTGTTATGGCTATCAGCGCCCCACGTCGCCCAATCTTGATCGACTGGCCGCCGGCGGTGTGAAATTTACGCAGTGTTTTACATCAGATAGTCCCTGCATGCCATCGCGCGCGGCGACAATCAGCGGCATGTTTGGCGTCAAGAATGGAATTGTGACGCACGGGGAGCGCGGCATGCAGATGAAACAGGATGCGCCGACGCTGCCGGAGGTGTTGCGTGAAAACGGTGTTCATTCAGCGGCGTTCTCGACCTTTGGGCGCCACCCGTCGCCGTGGTTTTACGGCGGGTGGGGCGACTATCACGATCCTGTCGGGTGGACGTTCCAGCAAACGCCTGCCTGGAAGATGAATGAACTCGTGTTGCCGTGGTTGGATCAGCATGCAAACGATGATTTCTTCCTGTATGTTCAGTATTGGGATCCGCACGCGATCTATGCGGCGCCGCTGGGGTGTATCGACGCCATCAAAGACGGCCCACTGCCGGCGTACCCGACACCGGAACAAATCGCTGCGCAGCAAAGCGACGACTGGTGGCACTCTGCGCGTATGATGGGCATACACACCTATGAGGATTACGTCAAAGTGGTCAACGAGTATGACGCCGAGATCCGCTATGTGGATTTTTATGTTGGTCAATTGCTGAAACGGTTAGATGCGCTGGGCATCGCGGAAGACACCATGATCATCGTGGCTGCGGATCACGGCGAGGGACTCGGTGAACACGGTGTGTATGTCGAGCACTGGTCGACGATGAACACCACAAACCAGATTCCGCTTCTGGTGCGCTATCCAAAGGGCGTTAAAGGCGGTCAGACATGCACCCGTCTTGTGTATCAATTTGACATAGCCGCAACGGTGCTGGATGCGTTTGGCGTCGAGCCTCCGGAAGCTTGGGACAGTCAGTCGCTCTGGCCGCTCCTGAAGGATTCACAGGCCGCCGCCCGCGATTATCTGGTGATTGGTCATGGGCTGTATACAGCGCAGCGCGCTGTGGTTACGCCTGATTGGAAGATGATCCGCACACTGCATGGCGGTGAATGGAAGTATCCGGCTGTCCAACTGTTCAACAAGCACAATGATCCGTATGAGCAGCACGATGTTGCCGCGCAGCATCCAGACGTCATCAATGAATTGAGCGGACTGCTCTGTGAATGGGAGTATACGCACCTGCCGTCGGATGGCATTGATCCCACGCTGTTAAACGCACATGCGGAACCTCCGGGACTTGATCTGTATGGACGTGAGGCGATTGAGCGCTTTCGCGATCACGGCGCGCCGCAGCCGGTCGTTCTCGGTGAACGGAAGCCGGAAGTGCCGCTGGTCGACTGGTAGGCCTCGGCGTCGTGAAGTGTGGTTCTTGATGACTGTCGGTTCGTTCTTGCGAGCTCTCGCAAGAACGAACCCTTGATTTATTAAAGCGGATGGATTTATAATATATTTATGGATAACGATTATCGACTCTATGGAACCAATCAAAAGCAGGGCCAGGATTATAATAAATCGGTTGTATTTGAACATATCAGACTGTATGGACCGATATCCCGTACAGAGATTTCAACGCGCACATTGCTGGTTCCCCAGACCGTGTCGAATCTGGTCAAGGTTTTGATTGATGACGGGTTGGTGCAGGAACGGACTGGCAGCGTCCAGAAAGGGCGGCGGGGAGCGATCCCCACCAACCTGGTCGTTCGCGAAGACGCGCGCTTTGCTCTGGGAATTCAGGTCCAGTACAGCCGTATCGTAGGCGCGTTGATCGATTTAAACGGAAATATACTGAAACGCTGCGAAATCTCAGGCAATCGAGACAATGCCGTTCAGATGAAAAGGGATCTGTCCCGTATTATCGACAGTCTTATAAGTGAAAGCGCCGTTGCAGCCAACCTGCTTGGTATAGGCTTGGGAGTTCCTATGTTTGAAAACTTCAGAACGGACACTGTGGGTGGATATCCCAGTTTTCCATTTCGATCACAGGTCGAATTGAGAGAAGAACTGGAGCATCGTTATTCATACCCCATCATCATCGGAAACAATGCCCAGATGGCTGCCGTAGGTGAATATTGGATGGGGCGAGGGCGCGTTCCACGGACATTTCTGTATGTATATCTCGGCGAGTATGTAGGCGGCGGCATGATTCTGGACGGTGACAGTTACGCAGGGGTGAGCGGGCGGGCTGTTGAACTCGGCCACACGCAATATATGCCTGACGGAAGGCAGTGTTATTGCGGAATGAGGGGTTGTCTGGATCAGTATGGCAGCGCGAACGCCATCAAACAATCGCTGGATCTTCACCGGGATGTATCGCTGGAGTCTGTCGTTCAGATGTCGCGAAACGGAAATACGGGCGCCAGGCGGGCTTTGAACGACGGGGTCATGGCGCTGTCTGATGGGATGGTTAACGCCCTGATGTTGTTCGACGCTCCGGCGTGCATCGTCGGCGGTCCGAATGCAAACATGTTGTTTGCGTTGTTACAGCCTTATCTGACTTACAAAATCAGTGCAAGAGGACTCGCGGTTGAGGTGCTGAAATCGGAGATCGACATCTATGCCGGAGCCATCGGGGCCGCGTCAACAGTGTTCCATGAAGCGCTCTGGTGCAAGCCTTCAACGCTGCTCAAAATGTAGCTGTCTTTATAACTACTAAAATTTCCGCATTGACAATTAGAAATCCAATGGATTATTATATGTTCATTCTACTTGTACCCATCTGGTAAGCGTTTTCTTTCCCGCAGTTCAGCGCTTATTTACGGATAACGAAAGGGGATGGACACATTGCCGTCAGAAGTCGGACGTCGGGTTCAAATATCCACGGCACTCATAGCGTCGCTCGGTGGCCTGGTCTTCGGTTACGATTCAGGAGCCATGTCCGGTGCGCTGCTCTTCTTAAAGACAGCATTTCACTTGACCCCCTTTGGACGCGAGGCGATGGTCAGCGTCATCATTATCGGAGCGATGGCGGGGAGCCTGATTGCCAGTCAGCTCGCGGACCAGGTTGGACGCAGGACAACCTTGCTGATCGCCAGCACCGGAGCGGCGGTGTTCGCCGTGATGGCCGGCTTTTCGCCGACGTATGCCGTGTTTATCCTGTCGCGGTTTCTTGTCGGCATCGCGGTGGGGTTGATTGTGGTGTCCGCGCCAATGTACATCAGCGAAGCGTCGCGCACGGCTTCACGCGGCGGCGCCAGTGCAACGTTTCAATTGGCGGTTGCGGTCGGACTGACCAGTTCCTACTGGGGCGACTATTTCTTCTCCAAATCCGGCGATTGGCACGGCATGTTTATGGTCGCGGCGATCCCGGCAGTACTGCTGTTTTTGCTGTTCCTGAGGCTTCCGGATACGCCGCGGTGGTATTTCATGCACGGTCTGCACACGCAGGCGCAGGCCGCTTTGGCGCGCTTCAACAACGCTGATGAGGTCGCTCGCGAAACAACGCGCATTCAAAATGAACTGGCGGTCACCGAAACACTCGATCACGGATCGTATCGCGATCTTCTTAATCCCAAGATCCGCATGGCAGTCGTGTTTGGGATCGGGTTCTCCATTTTTCAGCAGTTCAGCGGGATCAACACTGTCACGTATTACAGTCCTACCGTGTTTCGGTTCGCGGGTTTTCCGCGTTCCGATTCGATCTTGATCACGGCTGTGATTGGGTTGATTACAATCCTTGCGACGGTGCTGGGAATCGCCCTGGTTGACCGATGGGGGCGGCGGCCACTCATGTTTTCGAGTTTGACCGGGATGGGTCTTGCCATGTTTCTTCTGGGTCTCGCCTTTCGCATTGGACCACAGTCTCCTGGAATGGCGTACCTAACGATCGGCAGCGTGACGCTTTACCACATCGCTTTTTCGTTTGGAATGGGCCTGATGGGGTGGGTGCTTCTTCCAGAGATTTTCCCCACTCGATTGCGTGCTCGCGGCCAGGCGGTTGGACGCTTCGCAAACTGGGTGGCGAACTTCGCCGTGACGATTTCGTTTCTCTCGGTGGTGGCGGCTGTCGGAGCAGCGAACACATTCTGGCTCTTCACAGCGTTTATCGTGGCTGCTCTGGTTTTCATCTGGCGCATGGCGCCGGAAACACGGAACAGACCGCTCGAAACGATCGAGAAGTATTGGGAAAACGGAATGAAGTGGGATGTAACTTCATCCGGGAACGCCGAGTCGACTGACGTGAAATAGCAGAGTCAGAATGCAAAGTCCAAAAAGGGGTGTGCGAACGTGAATGTCGTCATGGTGCTGATGGATACGCTGCGCAGAGACCATCTGGGCGCTTATGGACAGGGAATGGCAATGGCCCGCACCCCTGCGATCAATGCGTTTGCCGAGCGCGCGACAGTGTTTGAACAGTCCTATCTGGGTTCCTACCCGTGCATGCCTGCGCGACAGGATCTGTGGACGGGCCGCTGCAATTTCCCGTGGCGGGGATGGTCGCCGCTGGAATACGATCGCAGGGACATCGTGCTCGCGGCGCGTGAACAGGGATACGTAACCCAATTGATCACAGATCACTATCATTTGTGGCAATGGGGATCAGGAAATTATCATCTAAATTTCAACGGTGTGGAGTTTATTCGCGGACAGGAGTCAGACAGTTGGCGCACAGACGCGGACGTCGACGTGCCATGGCCGCAGGATCGTTCCAAAATCATGCCGATTTACGATATCTACTATCGGAACACGGCGGACGTGGAACGGGAAGAGGATTATTTCGCGCCACGCGTCTTTCAGAGTTGCATCGATTGGGTCGAACGCAATCACCACCATGAGAATTTCTTTCTGATGGTGGACAGTTTTGATCCACACGAACCCTGGGATACTCCGGAGGAATACTGGCGCATGTATGATCCCGACTATCAGGGGGAGGCGTACATCTGGCCGCCGTACGGACCAGCCGACCGCTATACGGAAGCGGAATTGAACAACATTCACGCTCGGTATCGCGGGGAGGTCACGCTTGCAGACAAGTGGTTCGGCAAATTTGTCGACAAGCTTGAGGAGAAAGGGCTTCTGGAGAATACGATGATCATTTTAACCACGGATCACGGATTCCTCTTTGGCGAGCATAATTTTTTGGGCAAACACGCACCGACTCTGTACGAGCAGATCGCGCACACGCCCCTGATCGTCTATCATCCGCAGCAGCAGGCTCCGGGACGCCGTGTGCGCACGTTCGCGCAGTTATATGACCTGTACCCGACGATTTTAGACGCGATGGGAGCATCCTACGAGCGCGGGGAGATCCACGGTCACAGTCTGCTGTCGGCCATTACGGAAGCAGGCGAAGATCCGGAGGCGCGCGACGTTATCTGTTTCGGGCGATTTGGGGAAGCAATCCACGCGACAGACGGGGAGTGGACGTATGTTCGACGCGTGAAATCCGGGGATGCTCCTCTGTATTGGCATACGCTCTCTCATTTTGCGGACAATTACTGGCCGCGTGAGATTTTGGACAACCGCATGATCAAGCTTGAGCAGACGCGGCGCAATCTGGCCTCGTGGCAGGATGGAAAATACCTGTTTCGCGGCAGCGTAGAAGGAGTAACATCCGAGGTTGAGGAGGAGTTGTATCATCACATTGCGGATCCGGAACAGGCGCAAAACGTAGCTGCGGAGAATCCCCGGCAATGCGCTCGCTTGCGTGAACGGATGAAAGAGTTTCTCGTCGTTATCGACGCCCCGGAGTCTTATAGAAACTGGCTGGCCCTGTAAGTCAGGATACCTGGGAGTGAATATATGATACGATTGACGGCAGTGGATGATCCGGGAACGTATATCGACATCGCGCCGGAACGAGGAGCCATTGTCGCAAATTTTGTTGCGGGTGGAACGCCTGTTTTTTATATGGACGAAGACATGGGGCTTGATTCTCCGGTAATACGCGGCGGCATGCCGATCTTGTTTCCTGTGTGCGGACCTGTCCGCACAGGCCGATTTGCGGGTGTTGACGGGCTCGCTGCCATGTCGCAGCACGGGTTTGCGCGCGATCTGCCGTGGACTGTCGGCGCAGGGCAACCCGCTGCGCGCGCCGCCCGCACCTCGACAGTGACGCTGCAACTGAATGACAGCGCCGAAACAAGGCGATTTTTCCCGTATGACTTTCAGTTGCAGGTGACCTATACGCTGGCGGCGCGGACGCTGAGTGTTAAGGCTCAGCTCCAGAATCTGTCCGATCATCCACTGCCGTTTCAAATCGGCTTTCATCCCTATTTTTTGGTTGCCGATAAAACGACTGTGAGTTGCCATGCAGAGACGGACGAATATGTGGACACTGTCGCGAACATTCGGCGCCCGGAACCGTTACCGCCCAACCTGGCGCACTGGCCTGGAGGTTCCGTGACCAATCTTTGTGTGCCGCACGTTCGCGCCCCGGATGTTACGCTGCAGATCGATGGGCGAACCATTCGACTGCAACTCGGAGCGGGTCTAGGCACTTTGGTTCTGTGGGCGCTGGCAGACAAAGCGTTTGTCTGCGTAGAGCCGTGGACAGGATCGGCCGGAGAATTTGACCGCGCTGCGTCACAGCGACTGGCGCCGGGCGCCGAATTTGAGGCCGCTTTCTCCATCCATGTGGACTTGGCGTAAGTGAAGGGAGGATTCGCTCATGGCGATTGGCGTCATGTGGAAGACGGTTTCCGAAGCCTGCAATCTGGCCTGCGATTACTGCTACTACAGCCATTGCGGTGGTCAGCCGAACGAGATTTTGCGAATCGAACCGCGCGTGCTCGAAAGCTTCATTCGCGACTATATGAATCTGTCCGACGGGTCCGCCTCCTTTGCCTGGCAGGGGGGAGAGCCCCTCCTGGCTGGCTTGCCTTTTTTTGAAGAGGTGGTCGCCCTGCAGGCTCAGTATGCGCCGCCCGGCACGTCCATCGGCAATGCGGTGCAGACCAATGGCACGCTGATCACCGAGGAGTGGGCGCGGTTTTTTAAACAGTACAACTTTCTGGTCGGCGTGAGCATTGACGGTCCAAAATCCATTCACGATGCAAGGCGCGTGACGCACTCGGGGGCCGGCTCGTTTGATCGCGTCATGCGCGGCGTCGCCCATCTCAATCGGCGCCAGGTGGAGTTTAACGTTCTCACCGTCATCCATCCCGGCAACGTGCGGCGCGTACGCGAATTGATGGATTTTTATCGGGACAATGACTTCCGGTGGGTTCAATTCATCCCCTCCATGGCCTTTTCTGCACAGGAGGTCCAGCAGAGTGGGTCCTACGAGATCACGCCCGACGAGTACGGGGATTTTCTGTGCGAGGCGTTTGAGTATTGGTACGACGAGGAGTACCCGCGTTTCTCAATCCGCATGTTTGACAGTATCCTGTCTCTGTACATGAACCGCGATCCGGGATTTTGCGTGCTGTCGAAAACCTGTGGGCAAACGCTGGTCCTGGAGCAAAACGGCGACGCCTATCCGTGTGATTTTTTTATGGATGCGGATTGGCGACTGGGAAATGTGGGGGAACAGTCCATCGCAGAGCTGCTCGCGAGTCCTGCGATGCGCCGTTTTGCGACTCTGAAGCCGACACTCCCTGAGGCGTGTCAGTCGTGCCAGTGGAAGAGCGTCTGTCACGGGGGCTGTCCGCGCAACCGCGTATACGGCGAGGGCGGGGAAGTAGCGCCGGACTATTTTTGCGCGGCGTATAAACGCTTCTACTCGTATGCAGAGGAGCGCATGCAGCGGTTGGCTCTGCGGTTGCGCAAGCGTCTCTTCGAGGAACAAGGCGGCCGGGTGCGGGAAGTGGGCAGAAACGATCTTTGTCCCTGCGGCAGCGGGCACAAGTACAAGCGTTGCTGTCAACCCTTGAAAGAGATGGATTGGAGGATGGATTGATGAAACCGCGCCATGTGCTCTTCATCACCTCAGATCAGCAACAGGCGGGCGCCATGGGTTGTACAGACCCGTCGTATGTGACGCCGCATCTGGATGCGCTGGCGAATCGCGGTGTCCGGTTCACCCAGGCCGTGACCACGGCTGCGCAGTGTACGCCCGCGCGAGCGAGTTGGGAGACGGGCCGCTATCCGCACGAGGTTGGAGTGAATCAGATCGGCCACGCCATTCGGCCGGATCTGCCGCTGGTAGCCAAGGTATTTGCCGACGCGGGATACGATACGGCGCACTTCGGAAAATGGCATCTGTTCACGCCGCCGACCCAGTGTGGCTATCAGGTCACAGCGTATCGGACGGATGGGATTGCTCCGGGTTCTGCGGATACGGCACATCCTGAACGGTGGAGCGCCCATGACGCAGAAGCGACGGCGCAGGCCATCCATTACATCCGTGACTCCGGAGAACGTCCGTTTTTTATGGCGCTGTCTTATTACAGTCCTCATCCCGGGAATCTTCCGTTTGAGTTGATTGAAACGTTCCGGCATCTGTACCCCCGCAAAGACATGCCCGTTCCGCACAGCTTCTATGCCGATGATCTTTGCACCAAGCCCATGTTTCAAAGGGAGCGCGCTGACAGCCCAGAATGCCGTCTGACAGAAGAACAGGTGCGGATCGACGCCCAGAAATACCGCACGATGGTGAGCAATCTCGACTGGAATATCGGTCGTGTGATGGCTGAACTCGATAACAAAGGGATCTTGCAGGAGACAGCGATCGTCTTTTCGTCCGACCACGGGGATCTGCAAGGCGCGCATCGATTGCGCCTAAAAGGGGTCGTGCCATACCGCGAGCTCTATAATGTACCGCTGATCGTGGTTGATCCAGCAGACAAAAACGGGGGGCGCGTCTCCGATCGACTCGTATCGAGCGCCGCCGTGCCGGGAACCTTACTGCGCCTGGCGGCGTTATCTGTGCCGGAGGATTTTGCCGGAGGGGTGCTGCCGGATGTGTTCCCGCAGGATCTGCAATCAGGTGAACCGTCGCCAAGCGAACTGCCATCAAGCGGGCTGCCGCCAAGGGAGTTGCAGCCGGGCGAGTTGCCATTGGACGAAGAGCACGTATTTTTTGAGCACTATAAAGCGTATTGGGGTTTTCATCCATTTTATGGAATCCAGACGGTTGCCTGGAAATACGTCTATTATTACCAGGAAGATCTGGAGGAGATGTACGATCTTGTACGGGATCCGGATGAACTCGTGAATGTCGCTGCAGACCCGGCTGTGGGAGCGATCAAAGAGCGGCTCCGATCTCAGGTGTCTGCATGGTGGGAACAGACAGGCGCATTGCGCGCCGCCCCAGTTAAGGCGGCGGACGTGGACGGGGCATGGAGCGATCTCGTGTGACAGGTAGCAACGGCAGAATGTGATTGTCGCTGGATTTAGGGAGCGAGAGGTGAGAAACTGTGAACGAAGTGACGGGAAAACGCTGTTGCATGGCAACTCGGGAAACTGGACCTGGCGTGGACAGTTCTGAGCACCATATTGCGGAACCGCGCCACAATCCAGAGGGGCCGGCCACAGGGGATGCGAAGGTGGCGAAAGGCGGTTCGTATCTGTGCCACAAGTCGTATTGCAATCGCTATCGAGTCGGGGCGCGCAGTTCGAATACGCCCGACAGTTCGACCGGCAATATAGGCTTCCGCTGTGCTGCGGACGCCAAACGATAAGAGAGAAGGCGAACAGGAATGAGAGTGCTCTTGATCGATATTGATTCCCTGCGCCCGGATCATCTGGGCTGTTACGGCTACCATCGAAACACCTCGCCCAATATCGACGCGCTCGCCGCGCAGGGGGTGCGGTTTACGAACTACTATACGTCGGACGCTCCCTGCTTTCCCTCGCGCACGGCGTTGATGACGGGGCAATTTGGCATTCGCAACGGCGTGGTTGGGCACGGAGGAACGGCGGGCGACGTGCGGCATGAAGGTCCGGAGCGGCAGTTTCGCGATCGCCTGGCGAGCGAGAGTCTGCCTGCTTTTCTGCGTTCTGCCGGACTGCGGACCGTGTTGGTGAGTCCGTTTGCCGAACGGCACACGGCGTGGACATTTTATGCGGGCTTTCAGGAGATGTACAACACGGGAAAAGGCGGCATGGAATCGGCGGAGGAGATCACCCCCACGGTGCTGCGCTGGATCGACCAGAATGCGCAGGATGACAACTGGTTCCTGTACGTCAACTTCTGGGATCCCCATACGCCCTATCGAACCTCCGAGAGTTTTGGCAATCCGTTTGCGGACGATCCGCTGCCGGAGTGGCTGACCGAAGACGTGCTCGGGCAGCACCGGCAGATGACGGGACCGCACGGTGCGCGCGAAATCAACATGTACGACAATCGGACATTGCCCGCCTATCCGCGTCAGCCAGGCGAACTGACGGATCGGGATGATCTGCGTCGCATGGTGGATGGCTATGATTGCGGCGTCCGCAACGCGGACGATCATATTGGGATGATCCTGCGCGCGCTGGAGAAACAGGGCGTGCTGGAGGATCTGGTTGTACTCATCACCGCTGATCACGGAGAAAATATGGGAGAACTCGGGATCTACGGAGAGCACGGCACAGCGGACCATGCGACGTGCCGGATTCCGATGATCATGCGCTGGCCGGGGATGCAGGCAGGCCATGTGGATAAGGGGCTTCACTATCATCTGGACTTGGGGCCGACGCTGGCCGAATTGTTGGGGAAAGAAGCGATGCCCAGCTGGGATGGACAGAGTTATGCCGGAGCGATTGCCAGCGGGGCGGATGCAGGGCGCGAGTACCTCGTCCTGTCCCAGTGCGCGCACGTGTGCCAGCGGAGCGTACGATTTGGAAACTGGCTTTACATGCGCACCTACCATGACGGGTTTCACCTGTTTGACGGCGAGATGCTGTTTGATGTGGGGAATGATTCGCATGAGCAGCACAATGTGGCGGCGGATCATTTTGAGGAGCGAAAAACGGCGGTGTATCATTTGAATGAATGGCACGATGAGCGGATGAAGTCGATGCCGTTTGATGTCGACCCGCTGTGGACGGTGATCCGGGAGGGTGGACCATATCATGCGAAGGGGCACCTGCCTGCGTATGTGCAGCGACTGCAGGCGACGGATCGGAATGCGGCGGCAGAAGAACTGAAGCGGCGCCATCCGGAGGAGTTTCGGTAGTGGTTGCGCCAACAAGGCGAGCGCATCCTCGCGACCAGGGTCCATGTCGTCCATATCTCCATATCAAGGAGGAGGGAATCAGATCCATGCAAGCGGTGGGCTTCGCCGACGTTCACTCCTATACTCAGAAGTTCAGTTCGTACGAAGAGGACACTACTCAAGGAGGGAATCATGGACAAGAATGAGTTGTTCAACATCGGCCAAAAAGCTCTGGCGGGGCAGTCTTTCAGTAGGCTTCTTGGAGCTAAGCTCACGGTGTTTCAACCTGGTGAGGCCGTGCTGGAGATTCCTGTGCGCGAGGACTTGTTGCAACAAAACGGGTTCGTGCACGGCGGCGTTCTCAGCTATGCGGCCGACAACGCGCTGACCTTTTCCGGTGGCTCGGTTCTGGGGTCGAACGTCTTAACGTCCGAATACAAGATCAACTATCTGAGGCCCGCCATCGGGGAAAAACTGATCGCCCGCGGCAGCGTAGTCTACTCAAGCAAGCGCCAAGCCGTATGTCGCTGCGATGTTCTTGTCGCCAAGGACGGGGGAACTGAAACGCTTTGCGCCACCGCTCAGGGCACTATCGTGGCGATGGCATCTGAAAAGCCAGAGGCAGATCGCTAGTAGAGCTCTCCCCTGGTCATCGACCTTGTGGCCTTCGGGCGGATGACAGCGTTGAATAGGAGATGGTCATATTTGCGCAGACGCCGGGTTGGAATTTTATCGGCTTTTCTGATATACTGGTCTAAAAGACTGGTCTTATGGAGGTTGACGTATGAAACAAATTGGAAGCTATGAAGCTAAGACGCATCTGGCCGATTTGCTAGCCGAGGTTCAGGGTGGGGAAATCGTGATCATCACAAGGAGAGGCGTTCCGATTGCCAAACTGGTGCCTGTTGAAACGCCTCAAGTCAAGGTGGAGGCGGCGAAAGAGAGGCTAAAAGCTCTTCGGGAGCAAACAACTTTGGGGAGCCTCTCGATTCGCGAAATGATTGAGGAAGGACGAAGGTTCTAATGGATTTTGTATTGGACGCGTCGATTGCTTTAAGTTGGTGTTTTCCGGATGAATCAAATGCATATGCAGATCTGGTTCTAGACGCAATTGGGCCGATGACGGCAGTGGTTCCATCTATCTGGGCGTATGAAGTCGCCAATGCTATACTTGTCGCGCAACGCCGTGGGCGCATCACCGAAGATCACCGGATTCAAGTGGCAAACATGCTGAATACCTTGCCTATTCAAACGCATGACATAACGTTTTCGCATACCTTAAAAGACATTTCCTCACAGGCAAAGGCGCTTGATCTAACCGTATACGACGCTGCGTATCTGGATTTGGCTGTTCGAATAGGTAAACCCTTGGCGACTGCAGATCGGAGATTACGTGAAGCGGCTGACAGGGTGGGTATAGCGGAATTCGACCGGAAACCGGGTAGTAAGTAGAGTCGCTTTAATTGTCAGCGAGATTTAGATATGTTGAGGTGATGACCTTGATCGACCGGAACGAAGTTGAAGCGATCACGAATCAGGAACTAATCTACTCGTGCAACATTTTCTACGTCCGATAATATATATTATGTTAACTAGTTTCGCAATCAGCCCCCTTTAAAAAATATCTGCTTTGACTGGTACAGTTTCTTGATTTTTTCGGCCACGTATCGTATCGTACCATAGCAACAAGGAGTTCTTTTGGAGAACATAACAACTCCGTCTTCGAGAATCAGATTGTTCTTCCAGAAATCAGACTGTTGTTGAATCGAATCCTCTAGGTTGGTCGCCGTGAATCCGATTCAATTTTGTTGTCAAGGTTCATCTGCCAAATTGTGCTTGAATCCATTCTAGTGCTTCGATTCATTGTATGCAAGTGGCAATTCGACATTTGTCCGGCGACAATAAACTTATGACAATAACGACAATAAACTTATGACAATAACTCAACCTCATCACTAAGTGTCCTTCATACGTGGACACTTATATCATGGCTCGCCTGTCCATATCAACCCCTTATTTAGTCGTACAATGTCGTCAACCCATACGTGCTGGCTTGTCGTAAATACAATACCATATTTACAGATAAACCTGTGTTATTTGTGATGATCAATCTCGTCACCATCCCCCATGTGACACAAAGTGTATCCAGGAAGTTCCTCTTGCTTATACATGGTCATTAGCCCGCCGTCTCTGCAGAAGCTGCGCGGGATGCTGCGTGCAAATTAGATGGGCCCAATCATCCTTTTCATGATACGATTTGTTCCATCTCGCCGCAGGCAGAAAATTTCCTTGTCTCCGACAAGTTTCTCGCCTTATTTGAACGGGCCTATGTATTGGCGACCACGCCAGGAGGCATTCGCACCACGATAATAAAGGAGCATGCCGTAGTTCCCGGCGCCACTCCCCGACCACACTGGCATTGACCAGGCAGAACCTACGAAAAATGGTCAGGTAACGATATAATCCTTCCCGGAGTGTGCATCGCTTCTCTCTCCTTCGCAGGGCTGTCAGGCGCTTTGTCGGAGTGGGTTAGATCCGGAACAAACGACAATACAGGAGCTATTTCCGTGTTTTCCCGAAAGCGCGGGTTAAACGCGCTACGCTGTAGAATAGCCATTTTCTTGGATTTTTGCGAAGCGATCATCGGCGGAAAAAGGGGGTCGTTTCGAAAGCGAACGCCGAACTGACGTGACGTGGCCACTTCTCGCGTGGTATCGAACCACATTGTTTCTGTGCTTGAGTAGGTGAATTCCCTGTGGGCAACCTCTTGTGCGCCTGAAAGTTTTCCTCTATGGTCCTGCGCGAGCCATTGCTGTTTCGTCCGATCTCGCATCACTTGGGGCGTAGCGCCGACGGAACGCGTGGTCAGATTCACCTCCGAGTCACCTAAGACAACGATCTGGAGCGAGGGATGGTTCCAAAACTCCAGACCCTTGTTGCGTATGGGTCGTACCTCGGTTGTATTCACACAGGCATCAAGCCACTGCACAAACTCGGTGTGAATGGATGAAGCAAATAGAGCGGTTATAAGTTGGTAGAGTTCAGAATCCGATGGTAGACCGCCCTCCACATCCGGTTCGTACACGTCAAACCACAAACATGTTATCCACAGCAATAAGGGGTTTTGTTGGATGGAAAATAGACCAAAGGGATCTACCTTGCGCGGTCGACGTCCTTGATCAATGTCCGTGATTTTCGCTCGTTCTCTGTCGGCGCGATACTCGGTATAGGCATAGGCAAAACGGCATGGGTTGGTTTCCCCATAGCGTCCGATACGACGGCAGCAGAGGCGATGTGACTTCATCCAAGTCTTTCTATGATGCCGCATAATGCTCGCATAAATCTGACGGAATGTGGGATACAACTCATTCTCCAACGACTGTATCCAATAGAACCGTTCCCATTCTCGTTCCCTGCGACTAGACAAAAAGTGGCGGGTTGATCTCGCATGTTGGCTCACCTTCACCGTTGTCACCTGCTCAAAAGCATGCAAAAGTGTAGTTATGCCTTCTATCCCCGCCCCGACAAACGATTCTGCTGATGCGTACACATGCGAGAAATCTATATTGGTTGTCCGCATAAAGTGAGCGAATAATTCCAGGTCTTTATACGATGCATGAAAAGGCAACTCGATAGGCCAGTCTTTCCAAGGGCGGATAACGGTCGTTAGCGGATGACCACAACTACAAGTGAATGCTTCTCGCAATCGTCCAGGAGTGAGTTTGTACGGAATCCGCTCTCCGCACGCGGAACATGTGTCTAATAATGCCACCGCGTGAAACGGGCAGTGCGTCAGTAAACCATATTGGTGCCAGAGACTGTGAAACCCCACAGCTAAACACATCGGACACCAAGTGACATGGGAGCGAAACATCGTCGCTTCTTCCATCGGTGCGTCAAACAGACGATGGATAAAGGCATTCCGAAAGTACGCGTCCGCATACCAAAACGGGGTCTTAAACACGTCGCGTACGGCGCTTTCTCTCCAGCGGATTTGCTCGTAGCGCTGCGCTTTCTTTGAGGGGTCAGCGAAATACTCCAAAATGGTAGAATCGGTGGTTACATTGGCTAATTTGCACCGTTCCAAGATGCCCCACGAGGACTGCGTTAGGGGCTGTGACCATTTCGGTGACCAGGTCCAGTTCTCTGTCATGAGGCAGAACCCTTTTGAATATTCCGATCGCTACTAGAATGTCGTTTTGACCAATCATCGATCATGGAGTATGAGCTGGCAATGCCTTTGCGCCAATGTGCCACTGTTAACTGGCTTACCCCATCCCCATCCGCACCGAAGTGGGTCAAGCAGTAATTCACGGACCGAGTAAAATGGTACATGGAAATCTCCGACCTCCCTGTGTGGAAGGAAGACTCGTGAACCTGACCATATGCCTCCAGATAGTCGTCAACACCGTTCGACAGTCGGTACCCATAGGCAAACGAGTCCGGAAAATAGTACCGGCTAAACGACCACCGGCTACCTTCCGGATACTCGGACAACTCGTCGTATCCTTGAAAACACGTAGCTAGATCCCGTTTTCCCTTGATTCCTTCAAACCGAATTTGATTATTCATAAATCGCTCGATGATCTGGTTCTGGCCCATTTCCTGAAAGGCTTCGCGGCGGTGAGCGAGTTCCGGTTGTCCAACAAGTACCGTGGTCAGCGATATCCCATCATGGTCTAACGCGTTACTGATGCCAATAAGCCAAGTATAATCCTGCTCCTTGAGGTTCTGGGCCTCATCCATGAGCAACAAAATACGCGGACTACCCAACTGCCGAGCGGCATCTTGCCACAGAGTGAGCAATCGACGCCGCTTCATTTCGGGTTTCCCATTGAGACTCAGAAGATGCCCGGCACCCTCTAACATCGCCCCGTATAATCGACCCTCGTTGGCAGTCTTCATGTAGGGGCAATCGATGGTGAATACAGGGAATGGTTGACCAGGTTGTCGTGAGAGCCAATCCGTCACAAATCGGAGCCCCTGGGTTTTTCCAAGCCGCGGATCGCCATATACAAGAACACCTGGAACTTGACTGGTCAGACATTCCTGTAAAACAGTACTCAACTGGATGATTGAGTTCGTAGCAAGTAGATACCGCCCGGTCTCTACGGGATGCTTGTGAGGCGGAACAGTCGGCCGCGTGCAGAAAAGTTCAGGATCGTCGCCTACTTCGTTGAGATTGCTACCGGTGTCACGTTTTGCCGTCGCGTGCTGCACACTCATGCCCGTTATCTCCTCACCAATTAAAATCTTAGTACGTGATCGTTTTGAACTTCTTCATTTCTTCCTCGGTCATCTGCGGCGACTCGTTGTTACGAGCCGTCGTTCTCTTGGAGATCGAGCGAGGTTCAGGCGCCCGTTTGATTACGGGCTGGGTATCATCGGATTCTAGTACCCCATCCGTCTCGGCCGCCTTTTGTTCCTGCTCCTGGAGTTTGAGCAGCGGAATACGCTGCCGTTTCTTTTTGACCGCTTGTTCCGTGATATACTCCTTTGTCGTTTCGATCGGGTCATCGCCCGGATGGATGTGGAGTAGACCCTGATTACGGAGTCGGCTGATCATCTTGCGCTGTTCCCAGGTATGCGGACTGACGCCCCACTTCCCCTGCGCCCGGAGGTAGCCTAGTTCCGCGCCACTGGGCAGGTATGCCTGCACCGACCGCAAATCTTCCGGATCTACCAGTAATGTCAGCGTGACGTTGGCGAGTTCCCGACTTGAGGAGAGTATTTCGTTTGTATAACGCACATTTTCGAAATTGATATAAGGCCGATGACCTCCGGAAGCACCCCCTCGTACCTTTCTCGTCTCTTGAAAGCGCAGCGTTTCGATGTCTGGACGAGATGCTTCCGGTAGGACCCGGATGGGGGTCGCCGTCTCGCTTTCCAGTCGGCTCCGCATGACTTCGAGGGGCGTGGCGCCGTATAGCGAACCGTGTGGCGTGGTGTTATACGTAGCTAACAAGACTTCTGTGATATCCCGTAAGATGTCATACGAGATCTCATAACGTCGAGCCACAGACTCAGGGTCCTTGCGCTTGGGATCCTTTGGGCCACTGCCGGTCGTATTGGGCAGACGATGATACCCATTATCTTCTAATAACTTGAATAAACGCTCGATGTAAGGTCGCCGTTCCGGGGTGGCCACGGGACCGGGATTTACGGCGCAACCGATGATCCCGGTCAAACGATCTGTGACCGATTGCGCTACATTGGCTCGCCCATTGTCATAACTCAGCTCGTCCCAGACCCCCCACTGCGCCGCGGGGATGAGCCCGGACGGAAAGCCCGCTCCGGATGGGTAGCTCAGGGCAGGGTTGCTAAAGGTCTTTTCCTTCCAGGGAACCACCGCGTGTTGGATACATTTGAGCACGTCAAGGGCAGAGTATTCCTGATTGATGCACAGATGGTACCCGAGAATGGCCCGCGTGGCGATATCTTCGATCACCAGAAGCTGCGGTCTCGAACAAACTTCCGTTCGGACGTCGCCGTCAATGGTCGTGAAGGTGATCGCAAAGATGGCGTCGATCCGGTGGCCGTCAAATTCGACGCGCGAATACGGACGCACGTCAGGTCCAGCATCGGAGTTTCCCGATCCGGTGACCCGAATGTGACGGGAAGCTTCTTTGCCATATCGTCGTGCCTCCTCCACCATAAATCGTTTGCCTAGTTGGCTCAAATACCGTTCCATGGACCGTCTCCCTCGATCGCGGTTGCTCAAGGGATACTCGTCTAACGCGATCCCCGCTTTGATGCACAATCGCACAAAGCGCTCGTGGATGTGCTTCCTTTGCATGGCAGATTCCCCTACACTCTTCTGCTTGCGCTGCAAATATAGAGTGTCTACTTCCTCCTGTATGGTCGGGTACCGGTTTAAAAAGGCTTGAAAGGTACCCGGACCTTTCGAGTTATAGTCCTGCCGTTGGTAGGCTTTCACGTGCAAACTGGGTATCAGCGCACGGTATCCCCAAACGCGACCATCCTCGTGAGTAGTGACGCAGCGCCGTAGCAATTGGTATATTTGCTGGCGGTATACTTGAGTGATCGCTTCGATTTCGCCGACCGAGATCTCGTGTGTGACAAAGAGGTCCATGGCCTGTTTCCGTTGCAAAAACACGGTTCTCTTCTGTTCCGACAACGAATCAACTAGCACGTCCGGCCACGTTGTGATATCGAGTTGTTCAGGGAGGATATCCCATTTAGACGAAACCGTTCTCGTATGACTTCGACTCATGCCAACGCACCCCCAGTTGATGGTTGATCGACTGCCGTTCGAATTCGCAGTGGATCTTGCCCGCCATGTAGAGGTGGGCGATGACCTCCAGCGCCCGTGGACCTAGTTGCTTGAGCAGTTCTCCTAACGTAGTGGGTCCTCCTTGCAAACACTTTCTCGTCCGTAGCTCATCCAACTCGGACATGTCTCGATACGATCGCAAATAGGGCAACAGAGTCTTCATATTCTTAAGAAACAAGGCGTTACTGCGAATTTCGTGATCTGTCATCAGTTGATACCCCCATTCATTCACCGTGCACCATTCGCGCTGTGTGGCGATTTGGCGGGCGACTCTCTCGTAGGATTTGGAGGACGTCGGAATCAGATCCCGCTGGTATTTGACTTCTGCGAAATACTCGGCGCCATCCGTTTTCTTCACCCACATATCCAATATCGAGTGATGAGATCCCACTTGTACCCGCAGTGGCTGTTCGCAAAATGTGGCGACGGTCGGATCCGTTTCGACGAGCACCCAGTGGTCATACTCCAAATCGCTGTACAGGCAGACATTTCGTTGCAGCTTGGGGCTAAAGGCTATCCAGCGATTGTTGCCGTAGTGCCGGGAAGAATTCGTGGTCGGTGTGTACAGAAACGCTCACTCCCCTCCTGTCGGTCTCATCTGACCGGATAGATGATGTATGGTGTTGATTCCGTCGAGGCTGATGGAATCCGTGATCCTCCGTCTGCTTGTCCTACCTTACCTATTAACCAATATCGAAATTTCTCTCACTTGATAGAAAAATTATTTTTTTAGGTGGTTGACCCAGAGAGTTCTAGCTTCTGACCGTAACTAAAAAAGGGCTGCCCACATTGGACTACGAGCAGGGGGTTCTCGCGCGCAATGCGTTGGCGTCTGGATAGAACTGAGTGGATGAGGTGACTCAAGGGGTTATTCTGGGATGAGGATAGCGGAGTGTCGTAGTTTGAGAATTGGTTCCGTAAGGTTGTATCGCAGTGGAATCAGTCATCATATCTTTACCGTAATGTCATAGAAAAGAAATTTTAAAAGGTTATTATGTAGTTGTGGTAGATTTTATTCCCTGTTAGTGAGTGTTGTCAGCGCAACGCAAGGTCATCGCCTGCGTTGCGTTCATTTTTTCCGTTTACAATATTCCGGAGGGAACTGAGGATCCTCATGCGGGCATTCATACACATGTGGATATTTGGGACTGTTAATCCATTGTTCCGGGCAGGAATAGGTGTCGACTCTCAGGTTATTTGGCGATGGTGTTCTAACCGCCAACGACGGAATCGCTGTACAGACAACCCGCCACCCGCTTGATCGACGTAACGACAACGAATTCGAGAAAAGCTCCGCCTGATAAAGTGGGTGCCAACAAGTGGGTCGGATTCTTGTACGCTTACTTATAAATGCCTATCCTGAACGAAGGGGGATGATAGGCTGATGACTTCGACCCATTTGTGTTGCAAAAAATGTGAAGGGCAATTTGACTATCTACTTGGCGCTATGGGTTGGTTATATCGTGGTCATGGAGACGTCATCATTATAACTGAGGATGGAACGAGACATCACACCTCGTCTTTCAAATTTTTCAATAGGCATTGCATTGCCTGTCCGTATTGTCATTGGTCGTCTATATACAAAGTTAACCTGACGGAGTCGTAGAAACTCATGTTTTTCCTGTGTACCCACACGTGTATTGTGAGTTTTGTGCATGGAAATAGTCGGGTTGATTCACACATAAACAACATCACAATGGAACAAGTCGTAAGTCACGTCAAGGAATATCTTGGTTACTGTGCGCGGCCTAAAAATAGCAATCAAACCAACACAAAACATAGGCCGCTACTGATGTATTCTTAGACGGGTGCTTTACCGAAGAATTTTTTATCCCTCATTCCAAACGGTATAGGGTTAGTATATCGAATGTGTGTTCTGATTACAATGTCAAGCTGTGCAAAAGAGGTGGTCACAAACCGAATAGTGAGCAGCAGAAAAATGGACTTAAAGATGCACATGGGGCAGTATGCCGTTCGTTATAATAAAAATGAAATACGGTGTATGGAGCCCAGGAAAGGGTTCTCTTGGTGGAGGGTCTGGAGAAGCAGCCAGTAAATCCTTACGGAAGAACGAAGGCGATGATCGAAGATATTCTTGCCGACCTATATCGCTCCGATGAGCGGTGGAACATTGCGCTGCTTCGTTATTTTAATCCCGTCGGCGCACACAAGAGTGGTAAAATGGGTGAGGATCCCAGTGGAACTCCCCAGAATCTGATGCCTTACATCACGCAGGTCGCGATTAGAAAGCGGAAGGAATTATCCGTCTACGGGCAGGATTACCCGACACAGGATGCACGGGAGTGCGCGAGGACATCTGCAGGCGCTTGAATGGGTACTGCGAGGCGTGGGCATCGACGCATTCAACCTGGGAACGGGAGTTGGGTACAGTGTATTCGATGTGATCGGAGCCTTTGAGAAGGCATCTGGCATCAAGATCCCCGTGCGAGTAACCGCCCGACGTGCGGGCGATGTCGCGGTCAGCTATTCCGATCCGACCAAGGCCAAAGGTGTCCTGAACTGGCGCGCCGCACACGAGATCGACGAGATGTGTGAGGACGCCTGGCGCTGGCAATTGCACAATCCACACGGGTATGATGGTTGATAGGAGGTGTTGCTGTGGCGAAGTTGTTTATCATCCGCCACGCTCAAGTGACGGTCGATTTCAGCATCCCGCCTTCGGAGTGGCGTATATCGATGGAAGGGATCGATGCAACAATAGAACTTGCTTTGAGTGTGCTGCTGTAACAGGCTGCGACAGCCGCGAACAGCAATTCTTCCGGACTCGTTCCCACGCCCTTGGCACCCATGCCGGTCGGGGCGGAATAGAGAACAGAGTCTCCACCGATCTCGACTCTTCCCTGTCCTGCAACGCCCACGCCAGTCCATGCGATGTCGGTATGAAAAAATAAATCCGCCATCTCTCATTTCCTCCCCGGATTCAGTTCTCCCAGCCAAGTTTGCTTTTTGCTTCCAAGGTCATCATATCGGGTGTCCAGGGTGGATCGAAAACAACGTCCACTTTGACAGACGCCACATTGTTCACATGCATGACCGCCCACTCCACAGATCCGCTAATACTGTCGTGCATGGGGCACCCAGGCGTCGTCATCGTCATGCGAACAGCAACATCGCCTTCAGTGGGCTCTGCGATCTCGTACACAAGCCCCAGTTCGACCACATTCAACCCCAGTTCGGGATCCAGCACCTCTGTCAAAGCTTGTCGCACTTCTTCCAAATTGACCAAAACGCATTCCTCCTTCTCTGATCACACGCGATCCTGCGCGAGAATTGCATACAGCATATCACGACAGGCGAAGTGCATGACCAAAGTCACACTCCACGGTTGCTGACGGAGCGTACCAATTCACGAAAATAATTGATGTGCGCCGCATCACACTTTCCACAACTCCTCCTCAGCAGTCTTTGCTGTCCTGCGCGAGTTCCGTGATTGTGCGCTCAAACACGACTGACGCCATGCCCGGTGGCATGATAGGTTCCCGCCAATGTCCTGGTCGCAATCGACAGCCGATTCCATGCGTTGATCGTGTTGACGACCATGATCAGTTGCACATACTGACGCCCGTCAAAATGTTGACGAACACGCTGATACAGGTCGTCAGACACCCCGCACTCCGAGATTTTTGTGACCGCTTCCGTCAGTTCCAGCACTGCGCGTTCAGCATCCGTATAAAAAGGAGCGTCCCGCCAGGCGCTGAGACAGTAGATACGCTGTTCCTTTTCGCCCAAAATACGCGCATCCTGAGTGTGCATGTCCAGACAAAACGCGCAACCATTGATTTGCGACGTGCGAATTTTGATCAATTCAAGAAGCATTTTATCCAGGCCCGTATGGCGCGTATACTTCTCCAGTTGCGCCATGGCCTGCAAGCTTTGGGGATCTTCATTCCCGTAAATGAGCCGAGATTCCATCGCAGATTGCTCCTCTCTCCAAAACGAACTGTGCATCAGTTTTTCCATATTGACAATCGCCGCAAAGTGGTCAGCGCCGGAAACGGTCGAACCATTCGCGACTCACGATCCAATCATCCTTGTCGCCCACAACAATTCCCTCCCGGCGAAACTCGTTCCAGGTGCGATTGACCGACTCGCGCGAGAGCGCGATCATGCGCGCCATCTCGGTATGGGTTATCGGCAACGACAGATGAATCCCGTCGGCGCCCGCACGCCCGTGTTCATCGACCAGATGCCACAACAGAGCTCCCACACGTTCCTTGGCGTCGAACACCGAAACCTCCTGCAGTTTCGTTTGCAGGCGCAAAATCATGTGACCAAGAACCCGCAGCATTTTGCGCATCATATCCGGATGCTGCTGCAGCAGTTCTTCGAATTTATAGATGGAAATCGCGTATAACACACCATCGACCAGCGCCTCCGCTGTTCCCGGATACGGGCTGTCGTCAAACAGGCCTGCATGTGGAAACATGGCCTTGGCGCCCAGAATATTGACGATATTTTCCCTTCCCTCGGCGTCAACCTTGAAAATCTTGACGAGGCCCCGTTTGACAAAGTACACAAATTCGCGGGCTTGCCCCTCCATAAAGATATACTCGCCGCGCGTACAGGGATGGACGATCACCAACTTCGCCAACTGTGCAAATTCTGCGTCTGTCAAATCGCGAAACAGCACCATATGATGCAGTTCCTCCATACCAGTCATGCCACGCCTCCCTCCCGTTTCGAAGCGGACCAGATCACGATGAACGAGAGTGCGCCGAGGCCGGCAAACACCCCGCCGACAGCCAGTACATTCGATCCGGCGACCAGTCCGCGCGCCATCAAAGCGAACCCGATCGGCATCAGTACAGCCCCGCTGATGGACGCCGCCATTTGTGTGGGCAAAACCCAGCCAGAGCGCACATAGCGGTGCAACACGCGGGGAAACAGCGAATAGCCCACGCCATAGACGAGCGTCGTAATCCAACCCAGAAACAGCAGATGCAGTGAAACGAGCGACAGCGGATCGGCTCCCCATACGAGCCGCACTCCCAGCGCCAGCGCGAAACACCAACTGGCAAGCCACGCCCCGCCAGGGGTGACGCCGAGTCGTTTAAACCAGTCACGGCGCATCTGCCAGACATAAAGAATGGCAATCCAGATGAGCGAGACGCCAATCAGAGCAAACCCCAAACGACCCGCCGCACTGCCTGGATTTGGCGCGACCGCGGCAATCGCCACACCAGCTATCCACAGTATCTGAATCAGCGATCCCTGACTGCGGCCCACGCATTTCCTGCCCACAAAGCGTGGAAACAGGTGCAGCGAAACGGACAGCACAGTTCCCGCAATCCAGCCATAGTATACCAAAACCAGCGCACCCGTGGGCAGATTGGCCGCGTCGGCTCCCGCCGTTGCGAGAACATCCGCCGCCATCCACACCGCCGCGATTATCCAGCACAGCAACGCCAGACTGGTTCCGCGCTGTGCGATGCGATCGGTGGACTCCGCATAGACAGCCGGCGTCAGCAACCCGGAAGCGCTCGATCCATCCTGCGCCGACTCGCTGTTCGCCCCGGTGGGGCGCTCGGCGACTGACTGCCGAGCGCGGACGATCCACATGATGTTGCGCAGAAACAGTAGCGGGGCCAATGCCTGGAAGACCCAACCCGCTTCCACCAGCACGTTCAGAGAAAAACCTGCACCGAGCGCGATCGCCGCCACGCCGATTTCAGCGCAGAGCAGGTGCGTCCACCCGGCAACTGC